>JAESGY010000015.1_pt1 | contig 257237 bp, 242 predicted proteins | sample 9269841 | NCBI WGS metagenome assembly JAESGY01 (sample SAMN17022865, study PRJNA683097) | algae metagenome | isolation source: Spirirestis rafaelensis WJT71-NPBG6 and co-occurring heterotrophs from... | place: USA: Pinto Wells, Joshua Tree National Park, Colorado Desert, CA | collected...
CAAGAACATCACCGATTACGGCGCCTTCGTGGACCTGGGCGGCATCGACGGCCTGCTCCACGTCACCGACATCAGCTACAAGCGCGTCAACCATCCGTCCGAGGTGATCAACATCGGCGACACGGTGAAGGTGCAGATCGTCCGCATCAACCGCGAGACGCAGCGCATTTCGCTCGGCATGAAGCAGCTCGAGAGCGATCCCTGGGAAGGCGCCGGCGCCAAATATCCGGTCGGCGGCGTGTTCAAGGGCCGCGTCACGAACATCACCGAATATGGCGCGTTCGTCGAGCTCGAGGCCGGCATCGAGGGCCTGGTCCACGTCTCCGAAATGAGCTGGACCAAGAAGAACGTGCACCCGGGCAAGATCGTCTCGACCAGCCAGGAGGTCGACGTGTCGATCCTCGAGGTGGACGAGGACAAGCGCCGCATTTCGCTCGGCCTCAAGCAGGCGCAGGCCAATCCATGGGCCGCGTTCGCCGAGACCCACCCGGTCGGCTCGACCGTCGAGGGTGAGGTCAAGAACGCGACCGAGTTCGGCCTGTTCATCGGCCTCGAGGGCGACGTCGACGGCATGGTCCACATGTCGGACATCGCCTGGGGCGTCTCCGGCGAGGATGCGCTCAACCTTCACCACAAGGGTGAGACGGTTCAGGCGCAGGTGCTCGAGGTCGACGTCGAGCGCGAGCGGATCAGCCTCGGCATCAAGCAGCTCGAGCGCGGCGGCGTGTCCGCGGCGGCGGGCGGCAAGGCCGGCGGCGGCGTCAACAAGAACGAGGTCGTCACCGTCACCGTGCTCGAAGTGCGCGACGGCGGGCTCGAGGTGCAGGTCGGCGACGACGGCGTCTCCGGCTTCATCAAGCGCACCGACCTCGGCCGCGACCGCGACGAGCAGCGCCCCGAGCGCTTCCAGGTCGGCCAGAAGTTCGACGCGATGGTGACCGGCTTCGACCGCTCTAAGAAGCCGACCTTCTCCGTGAAGGCGATGCAGATCGCCGAAGAGAAGCAGGCCGTCGCTCAATACGGCAGCAGCGACTCGGGCGCGTCCCTCGGCGACATCCTTGGGGAAGCGTTGAAGCAAAAGAACAGCTAAGCTATTCTTTTCGGAGGGAGTGCGCGCAAAAATGCGTCCGCACTCCCTTCAGCTGCGCCGAATCGATACTTTCCGGAGCCATATCTCCTTGGAGAGCATTGCTTTTCCGGCGATGTGGTGCGATTGATCTGGATTAGCCGCTTTGGGGATTGCGGCCAGTGCGATCCGGCGTTCGCTTGATCTTTCGAACTTTTGGGTGGGGGATAAAGCCTTGATCCGTTCCGAACTGGTGCAGCAGCTCTGCGAAGATCATCCGGACCTGACGGTCAAGGAGATCGAGCGCGTAGTGTCGTCTTTCTTCGACTCGATCATCGACCAGCTCCAGGCGGGCGGCCGTGTCGAGCTTCGCGGCTTCGGCGCCTTCTCGACCCGCGAGCGCGAGGCGCGCAAGGGCCGCAACCCGCGCACCGGCGCCGCCGTCGACGTCGACGCCAAGCGCGTGCCCTATTTCAAGCCCGGCAAGGAAATGCGCGAGCGCCTGAACGTCTGAGGCGTTCTCCCGCGAGCCTATTGTCCACTGCGCGCGGCAAAGCTGTCGCGGCGCGACAAATCCGCATCCGAATGATCTTCGCGCCCGGCGCGACGCCCGCTAAGGCTGCACCCGTGCGGACGTGGCGGAACCGGTAGACGCTGGAGACTTAAAATCTTCTGCCCGTAAGGGCGTGCGGGTTCGAGTCCCGCCGTCCGCACCATGCTTGTCTGCGAGATCAAACGGCGACCACCTAAGCCCCGCTAAAGTAGGGAAGCGTGACGCTTCTACATCAAGGAGAGTCAGCTGCTTAGCCCACTTCGCACCGCTGAGCCGTCAAAGAACTCGCCGATGCTCCCTGACCCGAGGGCCGTCGCCTAGTGACCGGCGGCGGCTTGCCCTGCACCGCCATCCGCCGAGGTAGCACCCGAACCAAGTGGAGTCGCGAAGCAGCGGATCCAGCAGTTTACCTTAACAAGGGGGCAGGATGAGGAGTTGCGCGCTCAGCCTGCCTTCCACTCGGCGTCGAGCTTGCGGAAGGTGGCGAGCGCCTGGCCCACGATTTGGTCCATATTGTAATACCGGTAGGTGGCGAGCCGCCCTACGAAGGTGACGTTAGGCGTCACGTCCGCCAGCGCCTCGTACTTCTTGAACAGCTCCTGATTCTCCGCCCGCGGGATCGGATAATAAGGATCGCCCTCCGCTGCCGGATACTCGTAGGTGATGCTGGTCTTCGGATGCTCCTGCCCTGTGAGGTGCTTGTACTCGGTGATGCGGGTGTAGGGCACGGTCGGGTCGGGATAGTTGATTACGGCGACCGGCTGGAAATTCTCCTGATCCTTCACCTTATGTTCGAACTTCAGGCTCCGGTACGGCAGCTTGCCAAAGCGGAAGCCGAAATATTCGTCGATCGGGCCGGTGAAGATGATGTGGTCCGCGTCGACCCGGCCGACGATGTCCTTGTAGTCGGTGGAGAGCAGCACCTCGATGTTCGGGTGGGCCAGCATGTTGTTGAACATGGCCGTGTAGCCAGCGGCTGGCATGATCTGGTGCTTGTCGCCGAAATAGCGGTCGTCGGTGTTGGTCCGCGTCGGGATGCGCGAGGTCACCTGCTTGTCAAGCTCACTGGGGTCTAGCCCCCATTGCTTGCGCGTGTAGCCTTGGAAGAAGAGTTCGTAGAGCTCGCGCCCGACGGCGTTGATGACAACATCCTCGGACGTGCGGATCTCGTCTACTGCCTCGGCGCGGGAGCCGAGATATTCGGCCGCCTGCTCGTCCGTTTTGAGATCGAGCTCGAACAGCATGTTGAGCGTCGTCCGGTTGATCGGGATCGGCACGAGCTTGTCGCGAACCATTGCCAGCACCCGGTGCTCGTAAGGTCGCCATTCCGTAAACTCGGAGAGATAGTCGACGATCTCGTCCGAGTTCGCGTGGAAAATATGGGGTCCATATTGGTGGATCAGCACGCCCGCTTCGTCGAGATGGTCGTAGGCGTTGCCACCGACATGCGTACGCTTGTCGACTACGAGCACGCGTGCGCCATGCTGACTGGCGAGCCGCTCGGCGAGCACCGACCCGGCGAAACCCGCGCCGACGACGAGGTAATCGTATGTCGTCATCACCTACGCTTTGAGCTCATCGGATCCGATGAAGGCAGTGCTAATCACACGTTGGACCCTGTGCTCGGACGATCGTGCTTGATACGCCAGAACCAGGGGTCCGACGGAGTGAGCGCCCTCCATAGCGAGTGCCGATGTATCGGCAAGTCGCCGCTGGGAAGAGCGGTGTTCAAAAATTGAGACCGTGGTGGCGATCACGCTGATTTTTCACTCCGACGCCAGGCAATCTCGCGGCTGAACCGACGCCTTACCGCGCTCTTAACGATATGTTTAAAGCCTTCGAACAGGATGGTGGGGTCGCAACATCCGTAGGCAGTCCTCTCATGCCGGAATCCGAAATCCTACTTTCGATCTGCGTGCCGACGTTCAATCGGAAGTTCCTGCTGGAGCGCAATGTCTCCTTCCATCTGCAGGAATTCCGCCAGCTCGGGATCAGCTTCGAAATGGTGCTGGTGGACGATTGCTCCACCGACGAGACTGCCGAATATCTCGCTTCGCTGGAGGGCGAGCCTGAGGTCAGGTCCTATCGCCGCGCCCGCAACAGCGGCTTCCTCAGTAATTACGCCTTCGCGATGCAGCGGGCACGCGGCCGATATGCGGTGTTTCTGGGCGACGATGACCTGCTCATCCCGGACAAGGTCGCGGAATATCTCCAGATCATGGAGAAGGACCCGGAAATCGGCATGGTGCAGGCGCCGTGGCTCCTCGTCGATGCTCGACCCGGCGGCGGCGACATGCGGCCTTTCTACAAGCTCTCCGCACCTACCCGACACAGCAAAGGCGACTTCGCGAGCCTCCTGAACTTCATCCTGGAGCGCCACGTCTTTCCCGAGTTCCTGATCGTCCGCCGCGACGTTCTCGCCAAGTCGATTTCGGGTGCGACGCCGTTCATCTTCTGGGCCTTCCTGTTCACGGCGCGGGCGCTAAACGCCGCCGACATCCTGTTCATGCCCGAGCCCTTTGCCCGCGTCACCGCGATCTCCAACGATCCGCGGACGCAGCAGGGCAACAAGGAATGCATGTTCCAGTGGGACAGCTATCGCGGCGGCCTCGAATATATCGCCTCTCACACGTTCGGGCGGGGCCAGTTCGCCGACGAGGATCGAGCCGCGCTCAATCGCGCCATTATGGATTTCATGGCCGTCCGCCAAACGGTGGCCTTCCGCCTGCTGATCCAGTCGAAGCATTGGGTGGAAGCCTATATCCTCTATCATCGCATGGCCGCCTACCGCCCGGTGGAAAGCACCGGCCTGCCGATAGAGATCGTGCGGACCTTGGCCGCGGTGACGACGGCGCTGACCGAAGCCGTCGAATTCAGCGACGGCCCGCCGATCGTCGACCCGACGCTGGACAGCGACATACTAGGGATGGTCTCCTCCAAGCTGCTCGAGCGGCTGACCCATGAGGTTCCCCCCGCTGGCGATCGCGAACCGCGTGCATGGCTGCGGGTCAATCCGGACTTTGCCGACAAGGCGAGCAACGACGACGCCGTCTTCGACCTGCCTTCGTACTGCCAGCAGTTCTTCTGACGCTGCGGCCGCAGCCCGTCGCAGCCGCCCTGCCGTCATGCCTTTCGGACAAGAGTGAGACGAATATCGTGTTAGAGCTCCAGAGCTTTCCCTCGGACGATCCTGATCCGAATGCGGCGCCCGAGCCGCAGGACGTGGTGGTGGAGGCGCTTGCGTTTCTCGCCAACGCCATTGCCGATGTCGAGGAACGTCTGGCCGAACGGATCGATGTCGTCATTGCGGAAATGGAGGCGCGGCTCGGCGAGCGCATGCGCGCGCTCGTCACCGATGTCGGGCAGCAGCTTTATCTGAAGGTCGACAGCGAGGCGAACGATCTCAGGCAGATCGGGCATCTGGCGTCCCGCAAGATCGGCACGTGGGGGCCGCGCATACGCTGCGTGTTTCTCGTCCATGCGATCGAATTTTGGGATGCGCAGGTCGAAATCTACGAAGCCATGGTGGGCGACGACCGCTTCGACCCGCTGGTGATCAGCATCGACCGGCGCTTCCCGGGCGATGCGCAATATGGCGGCGAGGAGGAGACCAGCGCGGCGCTCGACCGGGCCGGCGTTCGTCATATCCGGCTCGGCACGGAGCAAGCTGCGGCGGCGCTCGACATCCTGCGGGCGCTTCAGCCCGATGTGATCTTCCGTCAGGCGCAGTGGGACAATGACCTTCCCCCGGCGTTCGCGACGTCGCGGCTCAGCTTCGCGCGCATCTGCTCGGTGCCATACGGCATGTCGATCGTCGGCAAGTTCCAGCCGCGCGACACCTTGATCAACGGCGTCAACAAGCAGGCGTTCGACCAGCCTTATCACCGCATGGCGTGGCGGGTGTTCTGCGAGACGGACCAGACCCGCGATTACTTCGTCCAGTTCGACCATTCGGACCCGGAGAAGTTCATCGTCAGCGGCTATCCCAAGCTCACCCGCTTGCTGCGCGCGCGGCAGGAGCCGGAGGCCTGGCCCGTCGCGAACCGAGGCGAGCGGCGCTTCCGGATCATCTGGGCGCCGCATTATTCGGTGGGAACCAATTGGCTGGGCTTCGGCACGTTCGACCGGGTCTACCGCGACTTCCTCGCCTGGGCGCGCGAACGATCCGACATCGACTTCGTGCTGAAGCCGCACCCCGCTTTGTTCAGATTCGCCCTGAAGAGCGGATCGGTGCCGCAAGCGGACCTCGACGCTTTCCTGGAGGCGTGGCGGGCGCTGCCGAATTGCGCCATCGAGCTCGGCACCTATGGCGGCTTGTTCGCCGCGTCCGACATGATGGTGACGGACGGCGTCTCCTTCCTCACCGAATATCCGATCTTCGAGAAGCCGCTCGTCTTCTTCGATTCCGGCCGCCACGTGCAGATGAACCGGCTGGGCGACGCCGCGCTGGCCGCAGCCCATCATGTCCAGACCTTCGATGCGATGAAGGCTGCCGCCGAAGGCTATGCCGGCGGCGCGCCCTTCAAGCATGAGGAGCAGCGGCAGGCGCTGCTGGATATCCTGCTCCCGAACGAGCGGGAGCCAGCCGAGATCATCCTCGATTCGATCGCGGACGGCTTCGTCGCCCGGCGGCAGGAGGCACTATGAGCAGGGTCGCAGGGGAGAAGATCCCCCTCAACAAGGATGAGGTCGCCAATTTCTTCGAGCAGCGGGCGCGCAAATTCGATGCTGCGACGCCGCTGACCGCCATTCTCTATCAGGACAAGCATCCGGAGATCGCCGAATTGCGCGACGCGATGGAGCGGGAGCGGGTGCTTCCCCTGCTCGAGCTAACCGGCGCCGAACGGGTCTTGGACGTGGGCTGCGGCATCGGCCGATGGGGCGCGGCGATCGCAGATCGCGTCAGCGTCTATCACGGAATCGACGCCAGCCCTTCGCTGATCGAACTGGCGAGATCCTATTGCCGGCGCGACAATGTCGCGTTCCACGCGGCGGGGGTCGACGACCTCACCGATGCATGGCTGGCAGAGCATGGGCCTTTTGACCGTGTCATCTGCTCGGGCATCCTCATCTATCTCGACGACAGGCAGGTGGCGTCGCTGCTGGGGGCTCTCAGCCGGCATCTGACGCCCGGCGCAGTTATCTATGTCCGCGAACCGATGGGCATGAACGGCCGCCTGACCCTGTCGGGACACTGGTCGGAAGAGCTCCAGACCCATTACAGCGCAATCTACCGCTCGCCGGGCGAGATCGCCGCCGCGCTGGGGGAAGCCTTTTCCTCACCCGCACATGAGATCGGGGCGATCGAGCTCCTGTTCGAGCAATCGGACCTGAACAACCGGGCCGAAACCCGGCAGCATTTCTGCATCGTCAGGAAGAAGCGGTGACATACCAGCCGCCCGCCAGTTGCTTCTGCTTCGATCTCGATGGCACCATCACGGGCGAGGAGCTGCTGCCGCTGATCGCGTCCGAGGTCGGCCTCGAGGAGGAGATGCGGCTGCTGACCCGGATCACCATGGACGGGCTCATCCCGTTCGAGGACTCTTTCCGGCTGCGCTTCGCGATCCTGCGCACCGCCGGGCTGGAGCGGATCCAGCAGATCGTCTCCGAGGTCGAGCTGGACCCCGACATCGAATGCTTCATCGCCGACAATCGCGAACGGTGCTTCGTCATAACGGGCAATCTCGACGTCTGGATCGCGCCGCTGGTCGAGCGGCTCGGCTGCCATTTCTATTCCTCGACAAGCCGGATCGACGGTGAGGGCCGGCTGGAGCTGGTCGACATCATGCGGAAGAACGTGCCCACGCGGGAGCTGAAGGAGCGGTTCGGCCGGGTGGCGGCGATCGGCGACGGTTTCAACGACGTGCCGATGTTCGATGCCGCCGATGTCGGCATCGCCTTCAACGGCGTGCACCCCAGCCCGGACGCACTGGTCTCGGCCGCGGATTATGTAGCGCTGAATGGGAGGGGCTTATGCCGACTGTTGGACACGTTGTGATCGCGGCGGCGGGGCTTGGCTCCCGCCTCGGACACGGAAAGCCGAAATGCCTGGTGCGGATCAACGGCGTCAGCGTGTTGGCGCACCTGATGCACTTGGTGGCCGACGTGCCGGACGTGCGCGTGGTGGTCGGCTTCATGGAGGCGGACGTCATCGAGGAGCTGACCCGCATTCGTCCCGACGCGATCGTCGTCCGCAATCCCGACTACAGGAACACGACCACGCTCCACAGCTATGCGATCGGTGCAAGGGGTGTGACGGGCGACTGCCTGTTCATGGACGCCGATCTTCTGATCGTCCCTCACACGTTTAACCAGTTCATCGCCGAATGTCGGCCGGGCGAGCCGCGTCTCGCGCTCACCAGTTCGCGCAGCACCGATGCGGTCTATGTGGAGCTGGCGAACGGCCGGGCTTCGGCATTCCGGCGCGACCTGCCGACCCGATATGAATGGGCGAACATCTCCTGGCTGCCCACCCGCTTCTTCGAGGAAGTAGGACCGACCGCGGTCTACGAGCATCTGCGCAATTTCCTGCCGCTGAACGTCGGCGAGGTCGATGCGTACGAAATCGACACGGTCGGCGACCTCGAACGGGCCAAGCAGATGGCCACGCAGTTCGAGCTCGAGGCGTGCCAGGGCTTCAGAATGCCGACGGCGCGACCTGCAGCGTCTTCGCGTCCCGAGCGGCGGCTAAAAAGGGCCGCTTGAGATGTTCCGGCGAGCTCCACGGCTGCCGCGTTATGAGCGGGAACAGGGTTAACCGCATCTTCGCTCTTCCACCCTTACACTCAGATCTTCGAACCGGATCCGGGAATAGCCTCGCATGCGCAGACAGAAACGCCGCAACATATCCGTCGCCGCGGCCTTGATCGTGCGCGACGAGGCCCGCTCGATCACGCGCTGCCTCAAAAGCGTCAGGCCCTATGTCGACAAGATGCTGGTGGTGGACACGGGGTCGACGGACGGCACCCCGGAGCTGGCGAGGGCGTGCGGAGCCGAGGTGCACCACCTGGAATGGCCGAACGACTTTGCGGCGGCGCGCAACCACGCGCTCGACCTCGCGGATGCGGACTGGAACCTGGTGATCGATGCCGACGAATGGATCATGTCCGGCGGTAAGCAGCTGCGCCGCTGGTGCCGGGGCCCGGCGCGGCTCGGCCTGTTGTGCGTCCACAGCGCCCTCGATGGACATGCCGAGGCCGGTGGCGGCCGCCGCCACTGGATGGGGCGGATACTGCCCCGCGGCGTCCGCTATGCCGGCCGCGTCCATGAGCAACCGATATGCGCGCTTCCACACGAACGGATCGAGCTTCACATCGCCCATGACGGCTATCTCGCCGAACAGGTCGTTCGCAAGCGCGACCGCAATGGCCCGCTGCTCGAGCGCGAGCTCCAGGATCGGCCGGGTGACCCCTATCTACTCTATCAACTGGGCAAGGACCGGGAGCATCGCGGCGAGCTGGCGACGGCAAGCGCCCATTATGCCGCAGCCTATGGGAGCGCCCGGCCGACGGTGAGCTGGCGCCACGCTTTGGTCCTGCGGCACCTCAATTGCCTGCGCCGGCAGGGCGAGTTCGACAGCGCGCTGGCGATCGCCCAGAGCGAATTGGCCAATTGGCCTGATTCCCCCGATTTCTTCTTCTTGATGGGCACCATCGCGTTCGAACAGGCCGCCGCCGATCCGCCGCAGGCGTCGACCCACTGGTTGCCTCTTGCCGCCTGCGCGTTCGAACGATGCCTGGCAATCGGCGAACGCCCCGATCTGGAGAGCAGCATGCACGGTTGCGGCAGCCATCTTGCCCAAACCAACCTGTCCGCAGTCCACACCCAGATGACCCTGCACGCCGCCCGCGACGAGCTGTTCCGCCTCTGCGCTTAGGGGTCTACAGACAAGATCCCTGCTGAGCTGCTGGGTGCTTCGCAAGCACCCCGGGACTGGATGCCGGTCACGTGGCTAGCTTCCGTGCTGCAAGTAGCGATCGGAGCACCAAAGCGAATGAACGCATATTTCAGGAGCGGCTGAACAGAGGCGATGGGGCGGGGCGGAGCGTGCAATTGGTAGGTGATCGTGCCCGCAGTTTCCGGCATGTTCTGGCACATCCCGCTTTGTCACGCGAACGCTAACCACTGTTCCGAAGGCAGAGTCGGCCATTCAGGAACCTTTGGCAAACCTCCGCGGCCGGACTTGAAAGTCTTCTGCTTCTGAGCCTGCGGGTTCCAGTGCCGCCGTCCGCACCAGTCAGTGTAGCGCCTTGCCAGCAGGCTGCGTGTCGCCCAGGCGGAGCAGAGTGTTACCCAGGCGGAGCAGGTAGACGCTCGCCTCCCCGATCCCCTTCAGTTGGACCGTCCCCGGCTGCTCGATCGGGAAGGCGTCGCGGAGCAGCTGATAGGCGGATTCGGACATCAGCACGGCGCCCGGCTGAGAGGCGCTTTCAAGGCGGCTGGCCAGGTTCACCGCCTCCCCCCAGCAATCGAAGGCGGGACGGCTGGTGCCGATCACGCCGGCGACCACTGGTCCGACGTGGAGGCCCACCCGAACCTGCAGCGGCAGGCCGAGTTCGCGAGAGACGCGCTCGGTGATGCCATGCATCGCGCAGGCGAACTCGGCCGCGCACATGGCCGGCTCCTTGCCGGTGCCCTCCCCGACCACCCCGCCCACCGCCATGTAGGCGTCCCCGATTGTCTTGATCTTGTGCATGCCATATTGATCCGCGGCCCGGTCGAACTCCGAAAAGAGCCGGTTGAGGATCTCGACGAGACGGGAGGCGCTGACCTCGCGCGACAGCCGGGTGAAGCCGACAAGGTCGGAAAAGACGATGCTGACCTTGCTGTGGAGGTCGGCGATCTGCGTCTCGCCGCTCTGGATGCGCTGCACGATGTCCGCCGGAAGCATGGAATGGAGCAGCTCCTCGATGCGGTTATGCGCCCGGAATTCGCGGCGGGCGCTCTTCTCGCGGGCCACCAGAGTGACGCCACCGAGGAACATGGCAGTCGTCAACGTGATCGTGTTGATGAGCGGCATGCCCGGCAGGTAATTCACGGCATAGGCCTGGGCGACATAATAGCTGGTCATCGTCGCTAGACAGAAGAGCAGATACCAGGGCACCCGCATCAGCAGCAGCGAGAAGACGAACACGATCACGAGGCTGAGGCCACCGGCGATGATGTTCATGCCGCCGTCGAGGATCGCGCAGATGAAGCAGATGATCGCGGTCGAAATGCTCGAAATGCCGCAGTTGATCTGCTCCACATAAGGAGTGGCGGCGCGGAAATAGAGCAACACGGCCGCCAGCCACACCGCCGGCGTCAGGAGAAGGATGCGGATCCACATCGTCGTCTGCGCGCCGACGGGATCGATCATGCGGTCCCAAAGGATGTAGACGATGAACAGCCCGCCGCCGAGCAGCAGCATGTAGCGAATGAAGGTGAGGTGCCGGGCGATGTAGCCGGCAAAGAAAAGCTCTTCCTCGCGGTCGTCGGGGAATCTCAGGCCGAAGCGGACCAGCAGCCCCTTCAGGCCGCCCGCCGGCGCGGTCGATTCAGCATTCGGATCGGGCCCCCTCGGCATGATCCTGTTTCTGACAGCTTTTCGGGTCTAGCTCCAGCAGCGCTTGCCAGACTCAGCGATCTTCAGGCGGGAACCTTCGGCGACTCCGCCCGGACTGCGGTCCACTCGCATTGCGTGAGGCTGATCGGATCGAGGAAGAGGCCTCCCATCCGGCTACCGAGCTGCCACCGCACCTGCGCGTGGACCGGACCGATGCCGGGAACGTCGAGCGATACCGCACTGCCGATGCTGACCGGGTGGGCACATTCCGCCATGAAGCCGGTCTGCGACACGTCGCGCACCTTCACCTCGACATTATACCATTCGTCGCTGCGCATGCGGGTCGTGGTGGCGACGGGCAGGCGCTCGTTTCCGCGGTCGACGAAGTCGCTGGTCCTGTGCTGATCGGGCTTCATCTACGCGTCCCACACTGGCGTTCCCGGCAGATAACCGGGATTAAGTGAAAAACAGGTGGAGAAACCGGGTTAACGGCCGGCTGTCCCGCGGCTCTGCACATCCCGTCGCGGCTGGTCTATCGACGGGACCAATGACGATTCGAACCAGGCTCCTGAACGCCCTCGCAGCCGCCGCACTGTTGGCGGGCGCGGCGTGCGACAGCGCCGAGACCGGGCCGGTCACTGTCAGCGCGATCGGTGCCGCGCCGACGCTCGTCAATCCGAACCTGACGCAGCTCGACGCGGCCTCCGCGTTCCTGCTCGCGGCAACGGCGCAGGGGCTGACCCGCTTCGACCCGAGCGGCCAGATCGAACCCGCTCTGGCGCAGAGCTGGACCGTCTCCGACGACGGCCTCAGCTACATCTTTCGGATCGACCGCCTGCAATGGTCGAACGGAAGCCCAGTCACGGCGCAGCAGGTCGCGGCACGGCTGCAGGCGGCCGGCAGCCGCGCCAGCCGCAACGATCTGAAGCCCCTGCTCGGCGCCATCGACGAGATCCTCGCGATGACGGACCGAGTCATCGAAATCAGGCTGAAGGCGCCGCGGCCGAATTTCCTGCAGTTGCTCGCCCAGCCTGAAATGGCGATCATCCGCAACGAAGAAGGCACCGGCCCCTATGTCGCGGAGGATCTTGGCGGGGGCGCCGTCCGGCTTCGTCCGCGCACGAGCGGCGAGGATGAAGAGGCGGAGCCGCAGGCCGCCGCCTCCGAGATCATCCTGCGCGGCGAAAGGGCCGCCATGGCCGTGGCGCGTTTCGAGCGCGGCCTCGCCGCTCTCGTCCTTGGGGGCACGGCGGGCGACCTGCCGATCGCGCGAGCGGCCGATCCGGCGAATGCCGCGCTGCGGTTCGATTCCGTGTCCGGCCTCTTCGGTCTTGCTTTCTCGCGGCCGCCCGAGTGGCTCGAAACCCCGGAGGCACGCCGCGCGCTCAGCATGGCGATCGACCGCACCGCCATTGCCGCTGCCATCGCCGTGCCCGATCTCACGCCGCGCGCCTCCCTGCTGCCGCCCGGCATCGCCGAGCTTCCCAACCCGGCCCAGCCGGCATGGGTGGCAGACCCCCTGTCCGCCCGTCGCGCCGCCGCCGCGGCGATCATCAGCGGCCTGGCAGAGGGCGACCAGCCGCCGACGCTACGCGTCGCAATGCCCGACCTGCCTGGCTACCGTCTCCTTTTCGCCCATATCCGCCGCGACTGGCGCGCCATCGGCGTCGAGGCGGAGCGGGTCGCGCCGGACGAGCGCGCCGACCTGGTCCTGATCGACGAGGTCGCGCCGGCGGGGCTCGCCACCTGGTATCTGCGACACTTCACCTGCGACCGCCGCAGGGTCTGCAACAGCGAGGTGGACACGATGCTGGAGGCGGCTCGGAACACCCTTTCCGTCGCCGAACGACAGCAGCTTCTCGCCAGCGCTGACCGCCTCCTGGTCGAGGCGGTGCCCTTCATTCCGCTGACGGCGCCGGTGCGGTGGTCGCTGGTGTCGGAACGTGTCACCGGCTTCCGCACCAACATGTTCGGGCGACATTTCGCAGGGGCGCTGGTTGCAGCCCGCCCCTAGGACCATTAGCTCTGGGTGGTGCCGACGCCGCAGGAACAGTTCGAAGCGCTTGCGAGCCAGCTGCCGATCGGCCGCGACCCCGCCTCGGTCCGGCGTCGCCTGGAGGCCGTAGAGGGGCTGCTCGAGCGGATCTTCGTGGTTCCCGGCATCAACCGGCCAATCGGGCTCGACTCCATCCTCGGCCTCGTCCCCGTGGTCGGCGACGTGATCACCGCATCGATGGGCGCCTGGCTGGTCTGGGAGGCGCGCAACCTCGGCATGTCTAAGTTCCAGCTCGCGCGGATGGCGGCGAATGTCGGCGTCGACACGGCGGTGGGGGCGATCCCGCTGGTCGGGGACCTGTTCGACTTCGTCTTCCGGTCCAACAGCAGGAACATCAGGATCATCAAGCGCTATCTCGACAAGCATCATCCTTCGACGATGACGATCGAGGGCGAGGTCGTGGCGAGGCCAGGCTCAGACCTCCGAGAAATCGAGGCCGATGTCGGCCGCCGGAGCTGATTGGGTGAGCCGGCCGACCGAGATATAGGTCACGCCGGTCTCCGCCTTGGCGCGTATCGTATCGAGGGTGACTCCACCGCTCGCCTCGGTGGGAACGCGGCCGCCCACCAGCCGCACGGCCTCGCGCAGCGTCGGCGCATCCATATTGTCGAGCAGCAGGTGGGTCGCGCCCGCGCCAAGCGCGGGTTCGACCTGATCGATCCGGTCGACTTCGACGATGATCCTCTCGATGCCGGCGGCGACGGCGCGGCGCACCGCTTCCTCGACGCTGCCGGCTACGGCGACATGGTTGTCCTTGATCATCGCGGCGTCCCAGAGGCCCGTGCGGTGGTTCTGAGCGCCGCCCATGCGTGTCGCATATTTCTCAAGCAGCCGGAGGCCAGGAATGGTCTTGCGCGTGTCCAGCAGGATGGCGCTGGTGCCTTCGATCGCATCGACATACGCTCGAGCGAGGGTCGCGACGCCGGAGAGATGCTGGAGCGTGTTGAGCGCCGACCGTTCGGCGGTGAGCAGGGCGCGGGCGCGCCCGGTGACGCGCATCAGGTCCGTGCCCGCGCGGACCCTGTCGCCGTCCTCGACCAGCCGCTCTACCTCCACCGCCGGGTCGAGTGCGCGGAAGAAGGCCTCCGCGATCGGCAGCCCCGCGACGGTGATCGCATCGCGGCTGTCCATTACTCCCCGAAATCGCGCCTCGGCGGGAATGACCGCGGCGGACGTGATGTCGCCACCCTCTCCCAAATCCTCGGCCAGGGTGCCGCGGACGAAGGCCTCGAGGTCGAAGCCGGGCAGCGCGAAGCTCACTTGGCCGCCCCGCCGAGCTCCCGCTTGAGATAGGCCATCAGCAAGGCCGCGCGCTTCGCGTCCTCCGCATGGTCCGCGCCGACCGAATGGCCGCCTTCCAGATATTCGTGGAAGTAGAAGCGATTGCCATATTCGCCGAGCCGCGCCGCCATCTTGCGGGCATGGCCGGGATGGACGCGATCGTCCTTGGTCGAGCTGTAGAAGAACACGGCTGGATAATCGACGCCGCGCTTCAGGTTCTGGTAGGGCGAATATCGGCTCATGAACGCCCAGTCCTCCGGCTTGTCCGGATCGCCATATTCGTCAATCCAGGAGGCGCCGGCGAGCATGTGCGAATAGCGCTTCATGTCGTGCAGCGGCGAGCCCGAGATCACCGCAGAATAGAGGTCCGGACGCTGCGTCAGCGCCGCGCCGACCAGCACGCCGCCGTTGGAACGGCCCGAAATGCCGATCTTGCCGCGGGCGGTGACCCCGGTGCGGATAAGATCCTCGGCCACGGCGTGGAGGTCGTCGAAGCTCTTCTGCCGGTTCTCGCGCAGCACGGAGCGGTGCCATTCGGGTCCATATTCGCCGCCGCCGCGGATGTTGGCGAGGACATAGGCATTGCCCTCCTCTACCAGGAACAGGCCGAGCGGCCCGGCGCGATACGGCTGCTCGGTGATGTAGCCCGGCGTCTGCGCCGCACGGAAACCGCCATAGGCATGGATGAGCGTCGGCACCGGTCCCGCGACGCCCTTCCTGCGGACGAGGAAATAGGGAATCCGCGTGCCGTCCCTCGACGTCGCGAAGCGCTGCTCTACCTCGAAGGCCTTGGCATCGAACTTGGGCGGGAGCGCCTGCACCAGCTCCGGCGCCTGGCCCGGCCGAACCGCATAGAGCGCCGGGGGCGTCAGCATGCCCTCCACCGTCGCGAAGGCGATGTCCGAGCTGCCGGCGGTCTCCAGCAGATGGAGGGTGCTGTTGTCCGGCAGATCCGCTTCGGTCCGGCTCCAGCCACCGTCCGCGCCCGGCCGCAGTGCGAACAGCTTGCCCGACACGTCGTCCAGCGCCTTGACCCAAAGGACGTTGTCGGATGCGGCCACCTCCTCGATCGCCTGGCTCTTCGTTGGGGCCATCACCAGCCTAGGCTCGGCGGCGCGTCCGTCGCGAATCGCCGCCAGCTCGTAGGAGACGATCGCGCCCTCTGGCAGCGTGCGTCCGACGCTCGTGGTCGGGCTCTGCAGCTTGGCGATGAGGCGACCGCCGATAATGTCCTCGAACTCGGCATCCTCCGGCAGCGGCACGGAGACGAGACGACCCTCAGGCGTCAGCAGCCTGTATTCGTTGGTCCAGAAGGTCTTGCCCCGACCGACGAACGTCCAGCGCGTGTCGCCGTCCTGGATGGCAATCGGCGTTACCGCCACGTCGCCCGCCTCTCCTTCGAAGATCGTGCGCGCCTCCGCGAGCGGCGTGCCGCGCTTCCAGAGCTTGGCGATCCGCGGATAACCGGATGTCGTGAGCGAGCCCGTGCCATAATCCGTAGCGACGATCAGGGTGTCGGCGTCGGCCCAGGCGACATTGCTCTTCGCTTCCGGAACGACAAAGCCGCCCTTCACGAACTTGCCGGTCTGAAGGTCGAATTCGCGAACCACGTCGGCATCGGTGCCGCCGGGGCTCAGCGAGACGAGACAGCGGCGATATTCGGGCGCGAGGCAGTTGGCGCCGTGCCAGACCCAGCTCTTCCCCTCCTGCTTGCCGAGGGCGTCAACGTCGATCAGCGTGCGCCACTGCGGCTTGCCGGCCGCATAGGCTGCGAGCGGCGAGATGCGCCACACGCCACGCGGATTGTTCGCGTCGCGCCAGAGATTGGTGACATATTCCCCGAGCACGGCCTCGGGCGCGGCGATCTGTTGCTCGTCGTCGAGGATCGCGCGGGCGCGGCTGCGATATTGCTCGAACTTCGGGTCCCTGGTGAGGAGCTGCTCGGTCGCCGCATTCCACTGCTTGACCTGGGCAAGGGCGCGTTCGCCCTCGACCTCCTCCAGCCAGAGATAGGGGTCTTCGGGAGCGGCGGGCGTTTGGGCGATCGCGACGGCAGCACTGGCGAGAGCCACGGCGGACAAGAGCAGACGATGCAATTCGGATCTCCGGAAGAAGAGAAGGCGGGAGACCTACCGTCTCCCGCCCCCTGAAGTCACTAGCCTGGCAATGCGGACATCAACCCGCGGCGACCACGGGCCGGCCGACATCGCCCTGCCCCACCGTGCGCCCGGCCATCTCGAGCATGCGGTCGAGCGAGGTGCGGGCGCGCAGGCGCAGCTCCTCGTCCATCTCGATCCGCGGCTGGAGGTCGCGGAGCGCGACGTAGAGCTTCTCCACGCTGTTCAGCGCCATATAGGGGCACATGTTGCAGTTGCAGTTCCCGTCCGCGCCGGGAGCGCCGATGAAGCGCTTGTGCGGCGCCGCTTTCTCCATCTGGTGCATGATGTGCGGCTCGGTGGCGACGATGATCGTCTCCGAAGGCGACTTCAGCGCTGCGTCGAGAATCGCCTTGGTCGAGCCGATCTCATCGGCATGGTCCAGGATCTGCGGCGGGCATTCCGGATGGGCGAGCACCGGCGCGCCCGAATGCTGCGCCTTGAGCTTCAGCAGCTCGGTTTCCGAGAAGGCCTCGTGCACGATGCACACGCCCGGCCAGAGCAGCATGTCGCGATCGAACTTGCGATTGAGCCAGCCGCCGAGATTCTTGTCGGGGCCGAAGATGATCTTCTGCTCCTTCGGGATCTGCGACAGGATCGTCTCGGCGGACGAACTGGTGACGATGATGTCGGAGAGCGCTTTCACCTCGGCCGAGCAGTTGATGTAGGTGAGCGCGATATGGTCCGGATGGGCCTCGCGGAACGCCTTGAACTGGTCGGGCGGGCAGGAATCCTCAAGGCTGCAGCCGGCATTCATGTCCGGCAGAACGACGATCTTTTCGGGCGAGAGGATCTTGGCGGTCTCGGCCATGAAGCGAACCCCGCAAAAGGCGATCACCTCGGCATCGGTGGCCGCGGCCTTGCGCGACAGATCGAGGCTGTCGCCGACGAAATCGGCAATGTCCTGGAGCGCCGGCTCCTGGTAATAATGGGCGAGGATGACGGCGTTGCGCTCCTTGCGCAGCCGGTCGATCTCGGCGCGGATGTCGAGCCCGCGAAGGCTCCCGACGGTCATATTCATGGCAAAACCCCCGTGTGGTTCGGTCTATAGCCGCTCGCCCCAAGCGTGTCGAAGGGCGGTCCCGAGGTGCCTCCAGAGCGAGGTGCCACCCGCGTGCCACGGACGTCCCACATGGGGCTTCGGGCGCCGATTTTCAAGGTCTGGTGTCGTTCAACACCTCCGCGGCTGGCCTCGACACATCCCAGCGCTCGCCACTGCGAAACGACCGCTCGGGGGGAAAGGTGACGATGACGCGGGCATCGCCATAGCCCAGCGCAGCAAGCGGCGCAGACATGAGGTTCGACACCGCCCGCCGCGCATGTTCTCGAGCTTGCGCCATCCTCTGCGGCGAATACGCCTCCGAACGGGCCTTGCGCTGTGCGGCCAGCGATGTGCGGCGGCTCAGCTCCTCCCCTGCTTGCCGGGTCACGAACACGCCGCTGGTCCGGACGAGCGTGCGCCGCCCCTCCTCCGTATTGGGCGTGGCGACGACGACATCGGGCGCATTCACGATCAGGGTGCGCGAGCCCTCGATCCATTCGACGTCACCCGGGCCGATCCGCGACACATCGACGAAATAGTCGACCGAATAAGGCATCTTCACCACCTGATCGGACCGCAGCCAGCCAAAGCCGCGGACGTCGGTCGCGGTGCTCTGAACCGTGCCCGACAGCTCTGCGACCTTGAGCTGGCTCATTCCTGACAGCCTCGCGGTGATCAGCTGGGTAACCGCGGGACCATCTTCCTCTTCGGTGACTGCGTAAAGCTCCTGGTATCGCTGATAGGCGAAGAGCCCGAGGAGGATGAGCAACGCCACGACGATGGCGGCGACCAGCAGCCGGACCGGCGGCGCGGCCGCTATCGGCTTCGCCATGTTGCCCCCTCCGCGACCACCAGTCCCCGCCGCTCCAGGTCGATCAGATGCGCGAGCACGGACCGCGCCGCAGCCGGATGGAGACGCGGGTCGACCGCCTGGTAGAGATTGGCGACGATCGCCGGGACGCCGTCATCGCCGGCCCTCAGCCGAGCGAGGATACCCGCCTCACGCTGTTTGCGGTGGAGGATCAGGCCGCGGACGAGCTTGCGCGGATCGGCTACCGCCTGTCCATGCGCCGGATAGTAGATGCTCTCCTCGCGCGGCAGCAGCTTTTCGAGGCTGGCGACATAGGCGCCCATGTCGCCGTCGGGCGGCGACACGATGCTGGTCGACCAGCCCATCACATGATCGCCGCTGAAGAGGGCATTGGCCTCCTTCAGCGCGAAGCAGAGATGGTTGGACGTGTGCCCGGGCGTCGCCACCGCCTCCAGCGTCCAGCCGGAACCCTCCAGCAGCTCGCCGTCGGCCAGCACCCGGTCAGGCCGGTAATCGGGATCGAAGGATTCGTCCTCGCCCTCGTCCTGCAACGCGAGCGGCGCACAGCCTACGATCGGCGCGCCCGTGGCCGCCTTGAGCGGCCGCGTGCCGGGGCTGTGGTCCCGATGGGTATGCGTGCAGACGATCGCGACAATCTCCTCGCCCGCGGTGGCGCTCAGCAAGGCGTCGATGTGCGGGGGGCTGTCCGGTCCTGGATCGATCACCGCCACCTTCCCCTGGCCGACGATATGCGTCTGGGTGCCGGTGAAGGTGAAGGCCGACGGGTTCGGCGCCAACACGCGGCGCACCAGCGGGCCGAGCTGTTCGATCTTGCCGGTAAGGTCCGCCATGCCGAGCATGTGGCATCGGGGGCATAGGAAGCCAAGAGCGCGACACCCCCGGCCATTCGGGGCGCTGAGCAATGGGTCAACGGAGCGTTAGGCTCTTTTGTCGGCGATTTTTACACGCTGAGAAAAGGTTAATTTCGGTTCACCACCGTAAGGCGCGGAAATCCGCCACCGACGCGACTTGGCACGGCGCGTGTATCTTTTCCGGCGTCCACACAGTTCCTTGAAGGGGCGGACTGGCGCTTTTCTGGTCGCGCCGTCCGCCCTGAACTTTTCAGGACCCCCTCAACGCCGCCGCAGTCGCCGCATCGGCCGGGAAGAAGGCCTCCACCGCAATCTCCGACAAGGTGACGTCGATCGGCGTGCCGAACACGGTCGTCGTCGAGAAGAAGGAGAGCCGCACTCCCCCGAGGTCGAGGATCATCGGCACGAACACGCCGCCATGGCGTTCGGTCGAGCCGCGGAAGGGCGGCGCCGGATAGCCTTCGACTTCGCGCGCGAGTTCGCCCAGGACCGGATCGGCGCTTGTCGCGAACTGACCGTTGAGCCGCTCGAGCAGGTGCGCCTTCCACTCGCCGAGGTTCACGATCTGCGGCGCCAGCCCCTCCGGATCGAGGCTGAGGCGGATGACGTTGACCGGCGGTTCCAGCAGCCTTGGCGCGATGCCGGCGAGCAGCGGCGCCACCGCTTCATTGTGCGCCAGCATGGTCCAGTGGCGATCGACCGCCAGAGCGGGATAAGGCTCATGCCCCCGCAATATCTGCTCGACCGCCGCGCGCGCCTGCCGAAGCTCGGGATCGTCGAACGTGCGTTCCCGATAGGCAGGGGCGAAGCCCGCGGCGAGTAGCAGCGCGTTGCGATGCCGCAGCGGTATCCCCAGCCGCTCGGCCAGGCGCAGGATCATCTCGCGCGACGGTTGCGAACGGCCGGTCTCGACGAAGCTCAGGTGCCGTGCGGAGATCTCCGCGTCGAGCGCAAGGTCGAGCTGGCTCATCCGCCGCAGCTGCCGCCATCCACGCAGCTGGTCGCCCAGCGATGCCGTCGCCGCTTCGATCATGGGATCACCTCCTCCCGCTCTTCTGGCGCGGAACGAGCAGGCGGACCACTACCTGCGAGGTAATCGACACGCCTCCCTCCCTAGCCGATCTTTCCGCTTACGGCAGGCGCACGGCGTGCCGCCAAACATCCAAGGAGACAGACGATGATCCTCTCGACCTTTCTGAAGCGCGTGCTGGTCCTCGATTCCGCGAGCTGCCTTGCGATGGGCCTGCTGCTCAGCATCGGCGCCGCGACGCTGGCGCCGCTCTTCGGCATCGACCGGCAGATCGTCAGCGGCGCCGGGCTTGCACTGATCCCGCTCGGCCTGTTCATCCTGTGGCTGGGCACGCGCCAGGCGGCCGCGCCGGCGCTCGTCTATCTGGTGATCGGCGGCAATTTCATATGGACGGTCGAGAGCTTCGTTCTCACCGCCAACACAGGCGGGATCACGGCGCTCGGCACTGCCTTCGTGAGCGTCCAGGCCGCCGCCGTCGGCGGGCTCGCATTGCTCGAATGGATCGGCGTCAGGCGCAGCCGGGCCGCAGCGGCCTAGGCCTTGGCGACCTGCTTCTCGTCGAGCAGGGTCTGGAGTTCGCCGGCTTCGAACATCTCCATCATGATGTCGGAGCCGCCGACAAACTCGCCCTTGACGTAAAGCTGGGGGATCGTGGGCCAGTCCGAATAGGCCTTGATCCCCTGGCGGATCTCCGGGTCCTGGAGGACGTCGACCGTGTCGAACTGGACACCGAGATGGTCGAGGATCGCCACCGCCCTGCTCGAGAAGCCGCATTGCGGGAAGAGGGCGGTGCCCTTCATGAACAGGACGACGTCCTTAGACCTTACGATCTCGTCGATGCGGGCATTGCTGTCGGTCATTTGATCTTCCTCAATCCGGGACGGCGGTGGTCAATTGCAGCGCGTGGAGCACGCCGCCCATCCGTCCGCCCAGTGCTTCATAGACGCGCCGCTGCTGGACGACGCGGGACTGCCCCCTGAAACTCTCCGCCACCACGCGGGCGGCATAATGATCGCCATCGCCCGCGAGGTCGGTGATCTGGACCACTGCATCGGGGATGCCGGCGCGGATCAGGGTCTCGATCTCATCGGCGGCCATCGCCATCAGCCCTGCGCCTCCATCAACTGGCGCCGCGCCTCCACGGTCTTGTGCGCCAGCGCCTCGCGTATCCGCCCCTCGTCGCAGTCGACGCCGGCCGAGGTGAGATCGCCGAGGATCTTGCGGATCACGTCCTCGTCGCCGGCTTCCTCGAAGTCGGAGCGGATCACGTCCTTGGCATAAGCCTCCGCCTCGACCTCAGTCAGCCCCATCAGCCCCGCCGCCCACTGGCCGAGCAGCCGGTTGCGGCGCGCGACGATCTTGAACTGCATCTCCTGATCGCGGGCGTACATATTCTCGAACGCGCGTTCGCGGTCGTCGAAAGTCGTCATGTCGTTCCTTTGCTGCAGTTCATTAGCGTCAGATAGGCCGCCCGGTCGCTGTCCGCTAGGGCCTGATACTCACGCGGCGCGACCCGAAGGCGACGCCCGCTCGGATCGACTCCTTCGGTCCTGCGGGACCTGGTAGAGGTCGTGGCAGGCCTTGCAGGTTGCTGGCGTGGCAGTGCTGCGCGAGCAGATAGGCCGATCTCATCGCCTCACTCCATCGTCACGACGAGTTTGCCTACCGCCTGGCGTGCGGCCATGTGAGCGATCGCTTCGCCGCCTTGAGCTAGTGGCCAGGTGCGGCTCACCCGGGGGGCGATCCTCCCTTCGTCCCAGAGGCGGAACAGGGTCCGGATGTGCGCGGCATTCGCCTGCGGGTCGCGGGCCGCAAAGGCTCCCCAGAAGACGCCGCACACGTCGCAGCTCTTGAGGAGAGTGAGGTTGAGCGGAAGCCTGGGAATGCCGGCCGGGAAGCCGACGACCAGATAGCGGCCCTCCCAGGCGATCGACCGCAATGCGGGCTCGGCATAATCGCCGCCCACCGGATCGTAGATGACCTCCGCTCCCTGACCGCCGACTGCGTCCTTGAACATCTGCGCAAGCGCCTTGGAGTCGTCCTTGTCGAACGGCCCGCGCGGATAAACGAGGACATGGTCCGCACCCGCCGCCCGCGCCGCCTCCGCCTTCTCCTCCGACGAAACGGCTGCCACCACGCGGGCGCCGAACGCCTTGCCGAGCTCCACCGCCGCCAGCCCGACGCCGCCGGCCGCACCGAGGACGAGCAGGGTCTGCCCCTCCTTCAGCTTGCCGCGATCCAGCAGAGCGTGGATCGAGGTCGCATAGGTGAGGATCAGCGCGGACCCCTCCTCGAAGCTCCGCTCCGCGGGGAGGGGTAGCGCCATCGCCGCCGGCACCAGCACCTTTTCGGCGAGCCCGCCATGCCCCAGCATCGCGATCAGCCGGTCGCCTGCGGACCAGCCGGAAACGCCCTCCCCCAACGCCTCGACCTCACCGGCAATCTCGCCGCCCGGCGCGAAGGGCCGCGCCGGCTTGAACTGATATTTGTCCTCGATGATCAGCACGTCCGGATAATTGATCGCGCAGGCCTTCACCCGCACCAGCAGCTGACCGGGACCAGGCGCTGGGTCCGCGACCTCCGCCAGCTCGAGCGTTTCCGGACCGCCTGGTTCGCGCGACAGCAGGGTCTTCATCGCGCCGCCTTCGGGAACGGCGGGAGCTTGGCGATGTCGGCCGCCTCGTGCTGGATGATCACCTTGGCCCCCAGGTTCTTGGCGATCCGGTCGAACCGGTCCATCGACGCGAGCGTGTCGGCGCGGTCGTGATTGAACGGCGGGACGCCGCGGTTCGCGACCTGCTCGGTGAAATGGTAAAGGTCGCCCGTCAGCAGCACCGGTCCGGACGCCAGCCGCACCAGGAGAGCATAGTGGCCCGGCGTATGACCGGGGAGCTTCAGCATCAGCACGCGCCCGTCGCCGAACACGTCGTGATCGCGAGTGACCGGCTCCACCTTGCCGGCGCCGCTCAGCCAATGGGTCAGCGCCTTCACCGAATCCTCGTCGACGGGCGGCGTCGTGCGGAGCAGGTCGAGATCGCCTTTCCCCATCAGCAGCCGCGCCTGCGGGAAGCGCGGTGCCTGACCGACATGGTCGAAATGCCAGTGGCTGATGCCGATCAGCTCGATCTGTTCGGGCCGCACGCCAATCTGTTTCAGCTGGTCGGCGATGCTGGTGCGGACGCGGAGCGTCTGCTGCTCGTTCGAGAAGCCGCGGCCGATCAGCGCGTCGGTGAGACCCGTGTCCCACAGCATGAAGCGATCGCCGTGGCGGATCAGGTAGCAGCTGGCGACGATGTCCTTGGGACCGGCCGGGTATTGGAAGGTGTCGGAGAAGAAGGCGCCATATTGCTTGATCTCGAATTCGCCGCAGTCGAGCCGCCAGAGCGACAACGGTGCCTCCGCCTTCGGCGCCTGCATGCCGCCGAGCCCGAGAAAGGCCGCGGCCGCCAGGATCAGCTTCTTCATATCACCCCCGTCCAAGCCCTAGCTGTCGTAACGCGCCGTCGTCTTCGCCGCCACTTCCTCCGCGGTCACGCCCGGCGCCATCTCGATCAGCCGGAACGGGCTCTGATGGTCCGGTCGATGGAAGACCGCGAGATCGGTGATCACCATGTCGACGACGTTCTTCCCGGTCAGCGGCAGGGTGCATTCGGGGATGAACTTGGGATCGCCGTTCTTGGAGACATGCTCCATCACGACGATGATCTTCTTGACCCCGGCGACCAGGTCCATCGCGCCGCCCATGCCCTTGATCATCTTGCCCGGGATCATCCAGTTGGCGATGTCGCCGCTTTGGCTGACCTCCATCGCGCCGAGCACGGTGAGGTCGATGTGCCCGCCGCGGATCATCGCAAAGCTGTCGGACGAGGAGAAATAGCTCGACGAGGGCAGCTCGGAGATGGTCTGCTTGCCGGCGTTGATGAGGTCCGGATCGACCTCGTCCTCATACGGGAACGGTCCGATGCCGAGCATCCCGTTCTCGGACTGGAGCGTGACCGTCATCCCTTGCGGGATGTTGTTGGCGACGAGCGTCGGGATGCCGATGCCGAGATTCACATAATAGCCGTCGCGAAGCTCGCGCGCCGCGCGGGCGGCCATCTGGTTGCGGTCCCAACCCATCGTCATTTCTCCCCTGCCGGATCGGACCATCTCTTGTCCGCCGGAAACACATCGTCGAAGCCGCCGCGCACGCCCGGGCCGTAGACCGGGTTGGGCAGCAGGAACCAGCCATTCCCCCAGAGCGGCGCAAAGGGCGCCGTCGCGGCCGCGCGCCGACGCTCCGGTACGCTCAAGCTCTTGGCATTGAACAGGTCGGAAAAGTCGCCGAGCTGATCGCCCGCCATCGCGATCACGCAAAAACCCTCGGCAATCAGGGCGCGGCGCGGGTCCTTGGCCGAACTGGTGCCGGCATCCCCCTGCAGGAACAAGGTGTCGCGGTGCTTCGCCGGTCCCAGGCCGGCGCCAGCAAGTGCGGCTTCCGCCTGGGCAGCGTTGGCGGCATTGCGATTGGTGTTGAACAGCACCGCAACGCCGGCTTCGCGGATCGCCCGCAGCGCGGTGACGGCGCCGGGTACCGGCGCTACTTTGTCGGCGCCCGTCTGCTCCCAGCGGTTCCAGATCGCGGAATCGAAGCTGCGCCCCTTCACCGCCTCGTCATATTCGTAGCCGAGGTTGAGCAATGCCGTCTCGTCCACGTCCAGCACGACCGCAAGCGGCTTCGATCCGCACGGCACGAAGCCCGGGCTCGCCAGCGTGGCGCCGTCCGCCAGAATGACGCTCTCTCGGGGCCGCTGGCGTGCCCGCTCCAGAACATGGTCGCGAAAGGCGTGGTAGGTCTGGATGCTGATCGCAGCGGCCTCGGCGGAGCCGTAGAGCCATTGCATCGTCGCGGGCGGATTGGCGGGAGAACCCACCGCTGGCGGGGTCGCCACGACGGGCACAGGCGGCGCAGGCATGGTCGCGCAGCCAAAGAGCAGCAGAGCGCCGATAGCGACAGCCGTTTGCTTCGAGCGAAGTCGAGAAGCGTGTCTCGACTTCGCTCGACACGAACGGAGTCTTTGGACCGTCACGCGGTCTCCCTCTGCCTCGTCGTCCGGAACTCGATCTTCTTGTCGTAGGGCGCGCCGAGGACCATTCGCTTCACGTAGATCGACGGCAGGTGGATGGCGTCCGGATCGAGGGAACCGACCGGCACGATCTCCTCAACCTCGGCGACGCAGATGCGGCCGGAGGTCGCGGCCGGCTGGTTGAAGTTGCGGGCGGTCTTGCGGAAGACGAGATTGCCCGCCTCGTCGGCCTTCCACCCCTTCACGATCGACAGGTCCGACCGGATGCCGCGCTCGAGGATGTAGGTCTCCCCATTGAATTCCTTATGCTCCTTGCCCTCCGCGACCTGGGTGCCGACCCCGGTCTTGGTGTAGAAGCCGGGGATACCGGCGCCCCCTGCCCGCATCCTCTCGGCAAGCGTGCCCTGCGGACAGAATTCGACCTCTAGCTCGCCGGCGAGATACTGCCGCTCGAACTCCTTGTTCTCGCCGACATAGGAGGAGATCATCTTCCGCACCTGCCGGGTGCGCAGCAGCTTGCCAAGGCCCTCATTGTCAATGCCGGCATTGTTGGAGGCGATGGTGAGGTCCTTGACCCCGCTGGCCTGAATGGCGTCGATCAGCCGCTCGGGGATACCGCACAGGCCGAACCCACCCGCGCAGATCGTCATGCCGTCGAAGAGCAGCCCTTCAAGCGCGGCGGCCGCATCGGGATAGATTTTCTGCATGCGATCTCCCCTGAAACGGAAGACGCGATAGGCGGGCGCGGCGAGTCAGGTCAAGCGAACCTGAATGAGGTTTCAACTTCAGCGCCATCGTCATCCCGGCGAACGCCGGGATCTCAGCGCGGTAGAGCGCAGGCGGACGCTCCCGACGCGGCCTCCGACCTGAGATCCCGGCTTTCGCCGGGATGACGCGTGAGGGCTCAGCTCCGGAGCTTCGCCAGCACGCCCTGCAGTTGCATCGCGTTGGACATGTCGCCCTCGACCTTGAGCTTGCCCTGCATGAAGGCGGTCATGCCGTCGAGCTGGCCGGAGGACATCGCCTCCCAGTCCGCCCAGCTGACCTTGATCGTGGTGTCGGCGGGGCCGTCTTCCTCGGAAACCTTGTTGGCCTGACCGTCGAGCATCACGACGCCCTCGCTGCCGCCGAAGTCGATCTTGACGCGCTTGCCGGGAAGCCAGGCGCTCTTTTCGTTGAGGGCGGCGGCCATTTCGCTCTTGGTCATGCAATGCTCCTTACGATGTCCCGCCTCTCCTACCTTACGTAAACGTCAGGTCAAGCTCGGGCCCTCGACGAGGCGACGGCCGAGCGATAGGGGCGGCTGATGGACGCGGCCGAAGCCATTCACGAGAAGTTCGTTGCGAAGGTCAAAGGCGGGAAGCTGCCGCCCCGGCTCGTGCAGGTACAGCCGGAGGATGTCGGCCTGGCGTCCGAAGCCGCGGTCGAGCTGTTCTACAGCCAGTGCGCCAGCCGGCAGATGGACCGCCTCTCCCGTCGCCTGCAGGCGCGGGGCGAAGGCTTCTACACGATCGGCAGCTCGGGCCACGAGAACAACGCCGCCGTCGCCGAGGCCTTCCGGCTCGGCGACATGGCCTTCCTCCACTATCGCTCCAACGCCTTCCAGATCCATCGTTCGAAGAAGCTGCCCGGCCAGTCGCCGCTCTGGGACATGCTGCTGAGCTTCGCCGCCTCCGCGGAAGATCCGATCTCGGGCGGCCGCCACAAGGTGATCGGCTCCAAGCCGCTGAACATCCCGCCGCAGACCAGCACGATCGCGTCCCATCTCCCCAAGGCAGTCGGCGCCGCGTTCAGTATCGGCATCGCGAAGACGCTGAAGCTCGAGGACCCCCCCCTTCCCTCGGATTCCGTGGTCCTCTGCAGTTTCGGCGATGCCTCGGTCAATCATTCGACCGCGCAAGGCGCCTTCAACAGCGCCGCCTGGGCCGCCTATCAAGGCACGCCGATGCCGCTCGTCTTCATCTGCGAGGACAATGGCATCGGCATCTCCACCCGCACGCCCCAGGGCTGGATCCAAGCCAACTTCCGCGAGCGCCCCGCACTCAAATATGTCCGGTGCAGCGGCCTCGACCTGGTCGACGCCTATCGCGGCGCGCTGGAGGCCGCGCACTTCGCCCGCACCCGCCGCAAGCCGGTCTTCCTACACATGGACTGTGTAAGGCTCTACGGCCACGCCGGCTCCGACGTTCAGTCCACATATCTCTCGAAATCGCTGATCGAGGCGGACGAGGAGCGCGATCCGCTGCTCTACAGCGCGTCCTTGCTCCGCGAGCAGGATATCCTCGCCGAGAGCGAGATCCTCGACATCTACAACGAGACCGAGGCCACTTTGAACCGCCTCGCCGCGGAAGCGATCAAGCGGCCGAAGATCACCACCAGCAGCGAAGTGATGGCGAGCATTGTGCCCCCGAAGCGGGAGTCCGTCCGCGCCAACACGCCCTCCCCCGAGGAGCGCAAGGCCCTGTTCGCCCGCGATCTCGGCATGATGGACAAGCCGCAGCATATGGCGCGGCTGCTGAGCTGGGCGCTTGCCGACCTGATGCTGGCTCACGGGAACATCATCGTCGCCGGCGAGGATGTCGGGCCCAAGGGCGGGGTCTACAACGTCACCGCCAAGCTCCACGAGCGCTTCGGTCCCGCCCGCGTGATCAACACCCTGCTCGACGAGCAGAGCATCCTCGGCCTCGGCATCGGCGCCGCGCATAACGACCTGCTGCCGATCACCGAGATCCAGTTCCTCGCTTATGTCCACAATGCCGAGGACCAGATACGGGGCGAGGCGGCGACCTTGAGCTTCTTCTCGGCGGGCCAATATGCCAACCCGATGGTGATCCGCATCGCCGGCCTCGGCTATCAGAAGGGCTTCGGCGGCCACTTCCACAACGACAACAGCCTCGCCGTATTCCGCGACATTCCCGGCCTCATTCTGGCGGTGCCCAGCAACGGCGCCGACGCCGTCGGGATGCTGCGCGAATGCGTCCGCCTCGCGCTCGAGGAGCAGCGCGTCGTCGTTTTCGTCGAGCCGATCGCGCTCTACATGACGCGCGACCTTCATGCCGAAGGCGACGCGCTCTGGACGTCCACCTACGCTGCTCCCGGCGAGGCGAAGCCGATCCGCCTCGGCGAGCTCGGCGTCCATGGCGACGGCACCGACCTCGCCATCGTCACCTATGGCAACGGCTACTACCTCTCTCGACAGGCCGAAAAGCTGCTGAGCGAGCAGCACGGCCTCAAGGCAAGGGTGATCGACCTGCGCTGGCTCGCGCCGCTCAATGAAGACGGGCTGATCGATGCCGTCGCGGGCTGCGAGCGCATCCTGATCGTCGACGAATGCCGCAAGACCGGCTCGCAGAGCGAGGCGCTGATGGCGCTCTTCACGGAGCGTGCGCCGGGCATCCCCTGCCGCCGCATCGCCGCCGAGGACAGCTTCATCCCGCTCGGCCGTGCGGCGACCCTCACCCTGCCGAGCCGGGACTCGATCGTCGCGGCGGCGCTGGAGGCAGTTCATGGCTGAGAAGCTGACGGCGCTGGTCGTTTGCCCCGGTCGGGGAACCTACGGCAAGGCCGAGCTCGGGTACCTGAAACGCTTCCACGGCGACAAAGGCGAACTGATTGGGGCGTTCGATCGAATTCGTGCTGCCCGCGGCCAGCCGGCCATCACCGAGCTCGACAGCGCGGACCGGTTCAGCCCTGCCCTGCACACGCGCGGCGACATCGCCTCGCCGCTGATCTTCGCCGCCTCCTATGCCGATTTCCTCGCCATCGACCGCTCACGCTTCGACATCGTTGCCGCCACCGGCAATTCGATGGGCTGGTATACGACGCTGGCCGTCGGCGGCGCGGTCAGCGCCGAACACGGCTTCGAGATCGTCGATGCCATGGGCCAGAACAGCCAGGCCGGCAAACCTGGCGGGCAGGTCCTGCTGACCCTCATCGACGAGGATTGGCGCGAGCTGCCGGGCCTGCGCCAGCGCGTGCTGGCGCTGGTGCGATCGATCAACTCGCGGTCCGGCCACTCTCTCTACCCGTCGATCGATCTCGGCGGTATGCTCGTCCTCGCCGGCACAGAGCCGGCCTTGGAGGCGCTGCTGAAGGAAGCTCCGCCGACGCCCGCGCGGGAGCCGCTCCGCCTCGTCAACCATGGCCCATTCCACACGCCGCTGATGCAGGGTTCGTCCGAACGCGCGCTCACGCAGATCCCGACCGACGGGTTCACGTCTCCCGCCACGCCCATGATTGACGGCCGGGGTCACATCTGGCGGCGCCATGCCAGCAATGCGGAGGCGTTGCGGGACTACACCTTCGTCACGCAAATCCTCGAGACCTACGACTTCACCCGCGCCATCCAGGTGGCGGTGCGCGAACATGCGCCCGACCGCATCATCCTGCTGGGCCCCGGCGACACGCTCGGCGGCGCCATCGCCCAGGCGCTGATCGCCATCGAATGGCGCGGCCTGCGCTCCAAGCGCGATTTCCAGGAGATGCAGGCCGCCTCGCCCTTCCTGCTGGCGATGGGGCGCGAGGACCAGCGCGATCTGGTGATCCATTGAATTACAGGGGATTGCGATGCCGTCAGGACTGGTAGCTCTGCTGGACGACGTGGCGGGCATCACCAAGCTCGCCGCAGCCTCGCTCGACGATATCGGCGCCGCCGCCGGCCGTGCCGGCACCAAGGCGGCGGGCGTGGTGGTCGACGACGCCGCGGTCACGCCTAACTACGTCACCGGCTTCACGCCCGACCGCGAGCTGCCGATCATCTGGCGGATTGCCAAGGGATCGCTTCGCAACAAGATCATCTTCCTGCTCCCGGCGGCGATGCTGCTCAGCGCCTTCGCGCCCTGGGCGATCACGCCGCTGCTGATGCTCGGCGGCGCCTATCTCTGCTACGAGGCGACCGAGAAGATCATGGAGGCCGTGATCGGCCACGATGCCCATGTCGCGGACGTGCCGGTCGGCACCGCGCCGGGCGAAATGGAGGCGGAGAAAGTCTCGGGTGCGATCCGCACCGACTTCATCCTCTCGGCCGAGATCATGGCGATCGCGCTCGCCGACGTCGCCGACCAGCCCCTGCTCAGCCAGGCGATCATCCTCGCCGTCGTCGGTATCGCCATCACCATCGCCGTCTACGGCGCGGTCGGCCTGATCGTGAAGATGGACGACATCGGCCTGCACCTCGCCCAGCGCCGCGCCGCCGCCAGCCGGGCGCTGGGGCGCGGACTGGTGGTCGGCATGCCGGTGCTGATGAAGGCGCTCAGCATCATCGGCACCGCCGCGATGCTCTGGGTCGGCGGCGGCATCGTCGTCCACGGCCTCGAGGAGTTCCACCTCACTCCGATCCCGCACCTCGTCCATGACGGCGCGGCAGCGGCGGGCCACGCCGCGCCCTTCGCGGGCGGCGTGGTCGAGTGGATCGTCACTGCGCTCGGATCGGCCGTGGTCGGCCTGATCGTCGGCGCGGCGGTGATCGGGATTCTGTTCGCGATCAACAAGGCCCGCGGCAAAGGGCACTAGCGGAGCATCCTGCTCGCCACCCCCCCTGCAGGGGGAGCGGTGGGAAAAAAGTGGACCGGCCTTGAGCCGGTCCGATCTCAGATCAGTTGATGATGATGCCGCTCGCGCTTGGCGCGGTGGCCGGATTGGGCGCGGTGCGTGCGCCGTCCGTGTCCGGGGCCGCGCCTTCGAAGCCGAAGGCCGGGCGCGGCTCGATGGCCGGCGAGGCGCTGACTTCGCTTTCCGAACGGATGGTGACGATGGTCGTCGAGCCTTCCTCTTTCCACTCGTTGCGGCGGCTGAGCCGGCTCGTGCTCGTCGGAGTGCCGCCCTTCAGATAGCGCGACAGGAAATAGGCGGCGCCGGCCGCTGCCGCAGCGCCGACGACCATGGCGGTGGTGGAGCCGCGCCCACCTGACGGCGCGAAGAAGCTGCGCTGCCGCCGCGACTTGGTTTCCTCATATTGCGTGTCGAGCCACTCGCTGCGGCCGCTCGCCTCGGCATGGCCGACAAGGGCGTCGTGACGATGGCACAGATGCTCGAAGCGCTCGGTGAAGCGCCGGAACTCGGCGTTCCACTGGTGGCTGTCCTTGTCGCCGCGATGGAGCCCCTTCAGCTCCTTGCGAACCAGCGCATGCTCGGACTTGATGTCGGCGACGCTGTCCTTGACGGCCACGTCTTCCTTCATCCGCTTGAGGAAGAAGACCTCGAACAGGTCTAGATGCTCGCGGATCTGCCGGTCATAGGATGCGAAGTCCTGCTCGCGCGCAGTGTCGCCCTCGGCCTGGCTCAGGATCCTCTGCGCAAGCGAGCGAAGCTCCGCATGTTCGTGTCGAATCCGTTTGGATATTTCCATTTTTTCCTGCTCCTGACTGGCGTACGCACGGGGCGTCGCTCCCCGCATTCACCTCAGCCAACCGGAGAGGAGCGGCGTGGTTCCGCGCCTCCGCCATGATGTTTCGGCCGTGCGCCGAACGGATCAGCTGCGACGCCGCTCGCGATAGGCTTCGACCTCAGCATCGCCCAGCTTGCGCACGCCGGTGACGGCGCAGGACTGGGTTCCGGTCGGACTCGGCACGACCAGTTCGGCGTCCAATCCCTGGCAGATGAATGACGAACCCCGCGAGCGGATGCCGATCCGCTGCGACCAGTCGACATCCGGACATGCGCCGACGATGTCGAGTGCGTAGACGTCGCGCACACCGACGGTGACATAGACACGATCGTCATCATCGGAATTGAAGCCGCTGACCTGGCGGGGGAGGAAGCATTGCCTCCCCTCCACCTGAGCCATGGCGCCCTCCTCAGCCGCCGTCTCGGCGCAGCCGGACAGCAAGGCGATCGCAGCTGCCAGGCAAGCCGTTCTGATGATGGATGCGCGCATGTGACCTCTCCTGCACGCCCAACCGGAGGCTCTTCCCGAAGTTCCTCAGAGGCCGAACGGATACATCTCCTCCTCGCCCGCCGGTTGCTCGCGGCCGTCGAGCGGCGTCACCGCCGAAGTCTCGTCGAACCACAGCCAGGCGTCGAACTGGTTGGGAAGCACCGCCTGCGCATAATGGCTCCAGCGCTCGGTCTCCGGCCGGTAGATGACGCCGATGAAGCGTTCGAGCCGGGGCTCCATCAAGCCCTCCACCGCCGCCTCGTTGACGCCCTCGCGCAGGTCGAGCAGGAAGCGCGGCACGCCGGCATCGTGCGACATGCGCTCGTAGCTGCCGGCCAGCGACGGACGGACCTGCTTCACCTCCATCGGATCGTCCCAGTCCGTCGCGCAGGCGACGGTGCCGGTATGGGTGCCGAAGCCGATCAGCCGCGCCTCGTCGCCCCATTTCTCCTTGCAGAGCTGGCCGATGTTGAGCTCGTCCCGCACCTGCCCCATCTCGGTATGGGCGGCATTGCCGATATGGCTGTTATGCGCCCAGACCACCGCCTTCGCGTCCGGCCCTTTGGCATCTAGCAGCTGGCAGAGCGTCTCGAACATGTGCGTGTCGCGCAGGTTCCAGCTCTCCGCCGCGCCGTGATACATGACCCGGTAATAAGCCTCGGCATTCTTGACGAGCCGGGCATTGGCAGCCGCATCCAGCCATTCGTCGCCATCCTCGTCGACATATTCGACGCGCTTCTGGAGCAGCTCGCGGAGCATCTGCACGACCGGCTGCTCGCACTGCGCATAGCCGCGGGTCATCGCCATGCGACCGTAACCCTGCGGGTTGCGGGCATAGGGCTGAAGGCAGCCGTAACGCTCCCGCGCCACCCGCGCCGCCTCGGGATCGACGTCGTCGAGATAGTCGATCACCGCGCGGATCGATCCGCCGAGATTGTAGAGGTCGAGCCCATAGAAGCCCGCCATCCGCTCCGGCTCGGCGACGGCGTTGCGGCTGCGCAGCCAGCGGATGAAAGCCTGCACATCGGTGTTGCGCCACATCCATGTGGGGAAACGCTGAAACGCCTCTTCCTCGCCCTCGCGCGGGCCCCGATGGCGGACATAGCGGTCGATCGTCGCGGCATCGGGCCAGTCCGCCTCGACCGCGACGATGTTGAAGCCGTGCTCCTCGATCAGCCGCTGGGTGATGGCGGCGCGAGCGCGGTAGAATTCACTGGTGCCGTGGCTCGCCTCGCCGAGCAGCACCACCTTCGCATCCGCGAACCGGTCGAACAGTGCGCCGAAATCCGAGTCATCGAGATCGGGGAGAGGTTCGGCCGCATCCCGGATCAGCTCCGGGAGCGACCTGGGGTCCGATCGGCCGCCTTTCTCATTCCAGGCATGAGCGCCGATCAGCGGCACGAAGCGGACGGCGCCAAGCTCCTCCTGCTCGAACTCCTCTTCGCTCGTGCGGGTGACCTTCAGCAGCTTCTGCACCTCCTGTGGCTCACCGACCGGCATGACGAGCCGGCCGCCGATCTCCAGCTGCTGGAGCAGCACCTCCGGCACATGGCTACCGCTGGCCGAGACGATGATTGCGTCGAACGGACCCTTGTCCGGAAAGCCGCGCGTGCCGTCTCCCTCGTAGATCGAGACATTCTCGTAGCCGAGCGTCCCCATCCGCTCGCCCGCGAGGCGGGCAAGCTCGTCGTGCCGTTCGATCGCGATCACCTCGTCGACGATCCTCGAGATCACCGCCGATGCGTAGCCGGAGCCCGCCCCCACCTCCAGCACGAGGTCGGCGCTCTCGAGCTCCGCCGCCTCGATCATCAGCGCGACGATATAGGGCTGAGAGATCGTCTGATCCGCCTCGATCGGCAGCGGCGAATCCTCATAGGCGAATTCGTGCAAATGCTCGGGCACGAACGCTTCGCGGGGCACGTCGCGAAACGCCTCCAGAATGCGCGGATCGCGGATGCCGCGCCCGGCGATCTGCCGCTCGACCATCTTCTCGCGCGCCGCTCCAAAGTCTGCCATCACACACCTCTCGCACCACCAACTTGGAGCAGCAGCAGGCGTTCCGATGCAGCCGCACGAGCGCATTATCAGCCTCTACGAGGAACATGCGGCCGCCTGGGACGAGACCCGCGGGCGCGAGCTCAAGGAGCGGCAGTGGATCGACGCCTTCGCCGCTTTGGTGCCGCCGGGCGGATCGATCCTCGACCTCGGCTGCGGGAGCGGCGAACCCGTCGCGCGCCACCTGATCGAACTAGGCTACCGCGTCACCGGCCTCGACTCGTCACCATCGCTTGTCGCGATGTGCCGCGAGCGCTTCCCGGATCACGAGTGGCAGGTCGGCGACATGCGCGCGCTCGAGCTCGGCCGCCGCTTCGACGGCATCCTCGCCTGGTACAGCTTCTTCCACCTCCATTTCGACGACCAGCGCGCGATGTTTCCGCGCTTCGCCGCCCATGCGCGGCCGGGCACGCCGCTGACCTTCACGAGCGGGCCGCTGCACGGCGAGGCGACCGGCGAGTGGCAGGGCGAGCCGCTCTATCACGCCAGCCTGTCCGAGGAGGAATATCGCGAGCTCCTCGAGGCCAACGACTTCGAGGTGCTCAGCTTCAAGCCGGGAATGCCGGTCGCCGAAGGCCCCAGCGTCTGGCTGGCTCAGATGAGGCCGGCGAGCGGGCTCGACGGATCCGCGTAGCGCCGCTGCCCCATGCGGCCGGCGCGGTAGGCGAGGCGGCCAGATTCGACGGCGGCCTTCATGGCGCGGGCCATCATGACCGGGTCTTTCGCCTCTGCGATGGCGGTGTTCATGAGGACGCCGTCGCAGCCGAGCTCCATCGCCACCGCGGCGTCGGAGGCGGTGCCGACGCCGGCGTCGACAAGGACGGGCACCTTGGCGCCCTCGACGATCAGCCGGATGGTCACCCGGTTCTGGATGCCGAGGCCCGAGCCGATCGGTGCGCCCAGCGGCATGATCGCGACCGCGCCCGCTTCCTCGAGCTGCTTCGCAGCGATCGGATCGTCGACGCAATAGACCATCGGCTCGAAGCCCTCCTTCACGAGGGTCTCCGTCGCCCGCAGCGTCTCGCGCATGTCTGGATAGAGCGTCTTCGCCTCGCCCAGCACTTCGAGCTTCACCAGGTTCCAGCCCCCCGCCTCGCGCGCCAGCCGCAGCGTCCGGATCGCGTCCTCGGCGGTGAAGCAGCCGGCCGTGTTGGGCAGGTAGGTGTAGCGCTTGGGATCGATGAAATCGATCAGCATCGGCTGCTTGGGATCGGCGATGTTCACCCGCCGCACGGCGACAGTGACGATCTCCGCCCCCGAGGCTTCCACCGCGGCGGCATTCTGCTCAAAGCTCTTATACTTGCCAGTGCCGACAATCAGGCGCGAGTGGAACGTGCGTCCGGCGACTGACCAGCTGTCCTCACCGACGACCTTTGTTTCCGCATTCATCAGCCGCCCCCCACGAAGGTAACGATCTCGAAATCGTCGCCATCTTCGATCTTCGTTTCGGCGAGCGTGGAACGCGGCACGATCTCCAGGTTCCGCTCCACCGCCACCCGTGTCGGCTCCAGCCCCAGTTCCAGCGCCAGATCGGCGATCGTCATGCCCTTGGTGACGCGGCGATGCTGCCCGTTGACGCTGATCGAAAGGGTGTCGTCGTAAACCATGCTAAACCCGCTTGTGGTGCCGGATGAGGGATTCGAACCCCCGACCTTCGGTTTACAAAACCGCTGCACTACCACTGTGCTAATCCGGCGCTGCGGCGAGCAATGCGTCAAGGCACGCCCAAGGTCCAGCCCTCGGTGCGGGCGATCTCCGGGGTCATCGCCGCTGGCGACCAATAGTCCTCCCGATCCGCCACCTGCCGCAGCCAGGCGGAGCTCAGGATCGCGTCGGTGGCGTGATCGTCATAGCGGGAGAGCGGCCGGTGCGGGCGGCTGCCCAGGCGAGCCAGGGCGAGATCGAGCGTCTCCGGATCTCGCACCTTGGTGCGGCCGCGCGGCAGGCCGGCGGCGGCGGCGGCGATGCTGGTGTAGATCTCGACGACCACGGATCCTGCGGGTGGCAGCGGATCGAATGGCCAGATTGGCAAGTGCGGATCGAGCCTCAGGAACAGTCGCATCCCGGTCAGGCTCGACTTGCCGACCTGCGCCGCGCCGACCAGGTTGAAGTTGCTGACCGGGTTGCAGAGGCCCAGCCGCCTCTCCTCCTCCTCGACCACTCGCATGCGGCCGGCGCCGGGCTGGAACATGTCGCCGCAGCGGCCGCCGTGGCGGCGGAAGTGACGGCTCGCTTCAACGTGGTCGACGAAGTTGGAGGCGGCGAGATCGGGCTCGTCGGCGCAATATTCCTCGACCATTTGCCAGAGCGCCCGCACGTCCGGCGGGCTCGCGCCCCAGCCGGGGAAATAGGCGCCGCGGTCGACGAAGGCGAAGGCGCCGGAGAGATCGAAGCCGTAAAGCGTCGGCGCCTCGCCCGCAGTCGCGAGCACCCACTCCAGCACCTCCATGCGCGACCAGGGCCGCCCGCGCTCGACGAGCGCCGGCGGAGCCTCGCCCATCTCGCAGACCGCGACTGCGATGCCCTTGTGGCGGCTTCCTTTGGCTCCGGACCAGTCGATCGCGGCAAAGCGCCGGAACCGGCTCACACCAATGGCGGCTGCTCGGGCGGCGTCGGCGTCTTAGGCGCGCGCGGGCGGGTCGGCGGCGGCGGGATGCGATTGCCGGCCGTCCATTGCTCGAGCAATTTGTGCGCGGTCGGGCGGCCGCCGAGGCCGAAGGCGAGCGCACACGCGACTGCCGCCGAGCCGATCACCGACGCGAAGGCGATGATCACGATCTCGTTCGCCAGGCCCATGAAGGTCAGGCCCATCGCCACCGACAGCGCGATGATCGACCATTTGAGGATCGCCGGCAGCCACCCTTCGGTGCCGGCGCCGCTGACCAGGTTCGATACGATCCGGGCGATCACCACGCCGCCGAGGATGATGCCGGTGCCGAACAGGATGCGCCCGCCGAGCTCCAGCGTCTGGGCCAGCATCGCGGCGATGATCGGCGACTGGAGCAGCTCCGCCGCCTTGATCGCGAAAAAGATCAGGATCGCGATCATCACGAGGGTGCCGACGGTGCGCGACGGGGTCGTGCTCTCCGACGAGAAGCCGAGCGTCGCCACCGCGCGGTCGAAGCCCGCCGAGGGCAACAATTGCTCGATGAACTGCTTGGCGAGTTTGCCGACGATATAGCCGATGGCGAGCAGCACCAGCGCCGCGACGATGTTCGGCAGCGCGTTGAGGATGGTCTGCAGCATCGACGTGGCGGGCGCAGAAATCGCCTCGATCCTGAGCGTGTCGAGCGCCATGATCGTGACCGGGATCATGATCAGGTAGAAGACCAAGGTGGCGATGGAGCGGCTGAGGGACGTGCGAGCCGGCGTCGCGGCTGGCGGCGAGCCGACAGGCGCCGCAGGCGTGCTCGTGGCCGCACCGCCTTCCACCAGACCGGTCCGCTGCACCCAGCGATCGGCATTGGCGGCGAGCAGCGCCTCCTGCACGATCCGCCGGACGATCTTGGCGATGATCAGCCCGACCGCGAAGATGAGGCCGGCGCCGATCAGGTTCGGAATGAAGGCGAAGGTGTTGTTGGTGAGCTCGCGCACCGGCTCCAGCACGCGGGTGAGCCCCAAGGGCTGCAGCGCGAGCATGATGCCGATCAGCAGGATCAGCCAGAAGGCGATGTCGCCGATCAGGCCGCCGAGCGTGCTGCCCGGCTCCGCCTCATAATGCTTCTTCAGCGCCGGGACGCGGTCGACCAGCTTGGCGATCGCCCATTTCGCCGCCCGCGCCAGGACATAAGCGATGAGGAGGATGGCCAGTGCACCGAGGATGCGGGGCGCCCAGATTTCGAGCTGATACTGCCAATTGTCCGGGCCGGTGCGGTACATAAGCTGCTCCCCCTCCTTACGCGGGCTGACGTCGGCTCAATGCCGAAGCGAAGCCATGGGTTCCGTTTAGCGGAGGGACGCGAGCACGTCAGCCGTGAAGCGCCCGGGATCGAAGCCCGTGCCGGGGCCGTCATAGCCGCGGCGGACGATCACGATCCGGCGCGAGGGCACGATCACCAGATACTGGCCGCGATTGCCCTGCGCGACATAGGCGTCGGCGGGAATGCCGAGGTCCGCGGGGAACGTCCAGAAGGTCGCGCCATAGCCGTAGCCGCGCTCCGGCTGGGCGGGTCCGTGCCGCGAGACGTAGCTGCCCCAGCCCGGCGGCAGGATGCGCTCGCCGTTCCAGACACCGTCATTCTGGTAGAGCAGCCCGAGCCGCGCGAGGTCGCGCGCCGTCGTCCAGACCTGGCTGGAGAGGATGAAATTGCCCTGCCAGTCGGTCTCCGGCACCGTGCGAGTCATGCCGATCCGCCACAAGAGATCAGTCAGCGGAAAGGCGAGCGGCCGCTCCCCCTGCCCCAGCTTCGCCCTCAGGCCGCGTATCGCCAGCAGGGTGTCGTTATTGGCGTAGCGGAAGCGCGTTCCCGGCGGCACCTCGATGGGCCAGTGGGTGGCATCCTCGGTCACCGCCGAGCCGCCGAAATAGCTCGCATCGGTGCGGTTGCCGGCGGCGTCGGTGTGAAGGCCGCTCGCCATGCGCAGCAGGTGATCGGTGGTGATCCCCTGGCGCGGATCGCCCGGCGACTGCCATTCCGGCACCGGCGCCGGCGCATTCACGTCGATCAGCCCCTGCTGGACCGCAGCGCCGACGACGCTGCCGGCGATGCTCTTGGCGACCGACCAGGTGCGCTGCGACATGTGCATGTTGAAATCGGGCCGGTAACGCTCGGCGACGATCCTGCCGTCCTGCACGACCAGCACCGCGGTGGTCTCGCTCCCCTGCCCGTAGCTGCGCCGGTCGAAGGCGGCATCCACCGCCCGCGTCAGCGGCCGCGCGTCGCCGCGCGGCTTCGCCAGCGCATTGCGATCCCCGTTCGGCCAAGGCAGCCGATCGGACCGATCCACCGGCGGGTTGACGCTGAGCCGCGGCACGAACCGCGCCGCCTCCGCCGTCGCGCCGATCGGCAGCTGCGCGCAGCCGAGATGCGGCCGCCACACCGCGATCCGCGGCGGTAGCCTGTCGTCGAAGGCGACGCTCACCGTCCGCCCGTGGCGGTCCACCGTCGCTTCCAGCTCGGCCATGATCGGCACATATTCCGGATAGTTGCGCTTGAGGTCGTCGGCCTCGACCTGCGCCTCCGTCATGCCGGCATTGAAGATGTCGCTGCACAGGAAGCCGGCCTTGTAGCCCGCCGCCAGCGCCCGCACGTAGCGTGGCGAATCCACCTGCGCCGCCGCCGGCGCCGCCAGCACAAGTACGAACGCGAGCCAAGCCTTCTTCATCAGGGTCGTTCTCCAAATTCCTTGCGCAACGCCTTGGGCGCCTTGTCCCACCAGGCGCGGGCGATGACGTTCCCCACCCGCTCCGGATCCGCGGTGCCATAGCGCACAAGTATGGCCGGCCAGCCACGATAATGGGCCGTCTCCCAGAAGATCTCCGGGTCCGTCTCCATCAGCAGCTCCTTCTCCGGCAGCGGCGAAGCCACGGCGAAGCTGCCCGCATCCCGCCCGATATAGAGGAAGCCCTTGCCTTTCACCTTCACGGCCGGCTTGCCATAGGAAGTCGAGAGCTCCGTGGCCGGCAGGCCGAGGGCGAACGCCACCGCCTCCTCCCAGTCATTCACCGCCTTGCTCCCGCAGTGCCCGGCGCTGCTCGTCCCACCAGGCCATGCGTTCCGCGATCCTCTTCTCGATCCCGCGCTCAGTCGGCTCGTAGAAAGTCTGCGGCTGCATCTCGTCCGGCCAGTAATTGTCGCCGGAAAAGGCCTCGGGCGCATCATGGTCGTAGCGATAGCCCTTGCCGTAGCCGATCGTCTTCATGAGCTTGGTCGGTGCGTTGAGGATGTTCTTGGGCGGCATCAGCGATCCCGTGTCCTTCGCGCTCCGCCACGCCGCCTTCTGCGCCTTGTAGACCGCGTTCGATTTGGGCGCGGTCGCCAGATAGAGGCAGGCTTGGACGATTGCGAGTTCGCCCTCCGGCGAGCCGAGGAAGTCGTAAGTGTCCTTCGCTGCGATGCACTGGACCAGTGCCTGCGGGTCGGCGAGGCCGATATCCTCCACCGCCGCCCGCGTCAGCCGCCGCAGGAGATAGAGAGGCTCCTCGCCGGCGGTCAGCATGCGCGCGAGATAGTAGAGAGCCGCCTGCGGATCGGAGCCGCGGATCGCCTTGTGAAGCGCGGAGATGAGATTGTAATGCCCCTCGCGGTCCTTGTCGTAGACCGCCACCCGCCGATGCAGCAGTGCCGACAGGCCGGCGGGGTCGAGCGGCCCGTCCAGCTCCACCGAGAACAATGTCTCCGCCTGGTTGAGCAGGAAGCGCCCGTCACCATCCGCCGTCGCGATCAGAGCATCGCGCGCATCCGGCGTCAGCGGCAGCGGCCGCTCCATGATCGCCTCGGCCCGGTCGAGCAGCTTGCCGAGCGCCGTCGCATCGAGCCGGTTGAGGATCAGCACCTGCGCCCGCGACAGCAAGGCAGCGTTGATTTCGAACGACGGGTTCTCGGTCGTCGCGCCGACCAGCACCACCGTGCCGTTCTCGACATAGGGCAGGAAGCCGTCCTGCTGCGCCCGATTGAAGCGGTGGATCTCGTCCACGAACAGCAGGGTCTGCCGCCCGAGCCGCACATGCTCGCGCGCCTCGGCGAACACCTTCTTGAGATCCGCCACGCCGGAGAAGACGGCCGAGATCGCCACGAACCTCATGCCGACCGCGTCGGCGAGCAGCCGCGCGATCGTCGTCTTTCCCGTCCCCGGCGGACCCCACAGGATCATAGAGGCAAGCTTCCCCGCCGCCACCATCCGCCCGATCGCCCCTTCCGGCCCGGTCAGATGCTCCTGCCCGACCACATCCTCGAGCCGCTGCGGCCGCAACCGGTCGGCGAGCGGCGCCGAGTCGGAGATCGGCGCCTCCGGCTGGGCGGGCTCGTCGCTGGCAAAAAGGTCGGCCATCCCCGGCCTCTAGCGGATTCCGGCGCCAGGAGCAGCACTTAGCTATCCATTGACGAGCGACTGTCTACGATATATCTTAGATACAAGAAGAAGGAGCTTTGGACATGGGCATGAAGTTCAGGATGCATGGCTGCGGGCCGCGCGGCTTTCCCGAGGCGATCCTGGCGATGGGCCTCGGCGGCCGCGGCTGGGGATCTGGGCCGTGGGACTGGGGAACCGAGTTCGGCGGCGGTCACAGGCATCGGGGCGGCGGCCGTCGCCGCGTCTTCGAGTCCGGCGAGCTCCGGCTCGTCCTGCTTCGCCTGATCGCCGAGCAACCGCGCCATGGCTACGACCTCATCCGCGCGATCGAGGACCTGACGCACGGCACCTATGCGCCGAGCCCCGGCGTCGTCTACCCGACCCTGACGATGCTCCAGGACATGGGCCTGATCCGCGAGCAGGAGGCGGAGGGCTCTCGCAAGCTCTATGCCGCCACCGCCGAGGGCGAAGCCTATCTCGCCGACCGCAAGGACGAGATCGACGCGCTGATGAGCCGCCTCCAAGGCCTCGGCGAGGACAAGCGCAAGGCAGGCGGCGCCCCGATCAAGCGCGCCGTCGGCAATCTTCTTTCGGCCCTCTGGCACCGCGTCACCCGCGACGACGTCGACGAAAGCACCCTCCACGAAATCGCGGCCATTCTCGACGAGGCCGCCCAGAAGATCGAGAGACGATGACGACCAGCTCCGCCGCCGTACTGACGTCCAATGCCAGCCGCTACCTGCAGCAGCTCTGCAAGCACTGGCAGCACAATCTTAGGGTCGAATTCACGCCTGAACACGGCACGATCGTCTTCCCGCGCGATGCTCGGGGCGCGGACTGGCCCGGCGAGGCGATCGTAACGATGACGGCTCAGGCCGAGGCGCTGGAATGCAGGATCGAGGCGAGCGCACCCGGCCAGCTGGAGGCACTCAAGGGCGCTGTTGCGCGTCATCTCGACCGCTTCGCGTTCCGCGAGGCGCCGCTCGGCTTCGACTGGCGCGACGCCGCCTGACTTTTCCTTTGTTCTTGTGAAGCAACAGCTTAGGGCCTAATCTGGCGGCCTCCGGGGTGGAGGGGTCATGAAGCACTATCGCGTCTACAAACTGCGTGAGCCGCAAGGCCGCATCGTCAAGGGCAAAGACATCGAGGCGCCCGACGACCGCGAGGCAATGCGCGAGGCGATGGACGACGAGGACTGCCCGGTCTGCGAAGTCTGGCAAGGCACGAAGAAGGTCGGCTCGATCGAATAAGGCCGATGCTCAGGGCACCGGGCTCGGCCTCGGCCTCAGCCCCGCCTGCCGCTGGCGGATGATCCGGATATAGGCGTCGACCAGTTCCTGGTTGACCTCGTCCCAGCCGTAACGCGTGCTCGCCTGCATACCCGCGCGGCCTGCTTTCTCGCGTAGAGCGGAGTCCTGGCAGTAGCTCGCCAGTGCATCCGCAAAGCCTTCGATCGCTCCCGCCCGCACCAGCCGTCCGGTGACGCCGTCGGCGACGAGGCTCTGGCTGCCGGTGGCGATCGCGGCCACCACTGGGATGCCGACCGACATCGCCTCCAGGGTCACGTTCCCGAACGTCTCTGTCACCGACGGATTGAACAGCATGTCCATTGACGCGACGGCGCGGCCGAGATCCGCCCCGCCCTGGAAGCCGACGAAGCAGCCGTTCGGCAGCCTTTTCTCGAACCATTCGCGGGCCGGCCCCTCCCCCACCACCAGCACCTTGTGGCGCACTTGCCGGCGCTCCAGCCGGTCAATCGTGTCGGAGAAGACGTCGAGCCCCTTCTCCATCACCAGCCGCCCGGTGAAGCCGATCACCGGCAAGTCGTCCGCTATGCCGAGCGAACGCCGCCATTCGAGGTCGCGCCGCGCCGGGTCGAAGATCTCGCGGTCGATGCCGCGGGTCCAGATGCCGACATCGTAGTTCATCCGCTGCTCGCGCAGCAGCTGCGCCATCGAGTCAGACGGCGCGAAGATCGCGTCGCAGCGGCGGTAGAAGCGCCGCAAGATGGCGAGCAGCACCGGTTCCAGGAACGCGAGACCGTAATAGCGCGGGTAGGTTTCAAAGCGGGTGTGGACCGAGGCAACGACAGGACGATCATGCCGGCGTGCCCAGCTGATCGCGCGGTGTCCGAGAAAGTCCGGGCTGGCGACGTGCAGGATATTGGGTGCGAATGCCTTGATGTCGCGCCTCGCCCGTGGTGGCAGCGACAGCGCCATCTTATATTCGGACCGGCCGGGGATCGGCACGTAGGGAATGTGAACGACGTCCCCGTTGGGCGGAAAGGCCGGCTCCGCCACGGTCGGCGAATAGATCCGCACCGCCGCCCCCTGGCGCAGCAGATAGTCGACCAGCCGGTTCAGCGCCTGGTTCGCGCCGTCGCGGACATAATTGTAATTGCCGCTGAACATTGCGATGCGGAGGTCGGAAGCGTCCATCGCCGCCCCGATACGCGGATGCGCCGCAAAGGCCAAATCTCTCGACGCTATTCGGGCGGATCCCTTGGGCGCGGCGGCAGACGGCGTATGCGGCGGATGCCGGCGAGCATCGGCACGATCAGCAGCACCAGGGCGAGGATCGCGATCAGCGCCTTCATTCGCGATAGCCGAGGCCGCGCAGCTCGTCGCCGCGCCCCTGTTCCTCGAGCATCTGCGCGACTTCCGGGGTGCCGTAACGGGCGAGCGCGGCGGGAGCATCCCTGGCGAGCAGATCCAGCGCGTCCTCGTCCTCATCCATGATCGCCGGCGGCGGCGCAGCTCGCTTCTTGCGGGGCGCGGCGACCGGCTTTCCCGTCACTGCGACCAGCAGCGCCACGCTCAGAACGCCAAGCCCGATCCAGAGCAGCATGGCTAATGCCCGCCGCGGTTCATTGCGGGCGGCCGCTGAGACCCGCGGCGGTGCGCAGATCGTCGCCCTTCATCAGGCGGCCGTCATGCATGACGATCTCGACATGGCGAAGCGCGCCGAGATTGGCCGAGGGATCGCCTTCGACCAGGAACAGATCGGCCCGCTTGCCGACCTCAAGAGAGCCGGTTTCGTCGCCCATCCCGTAGAGCATGGCCGGCACGATCGTGGCAGTGGCGAGCGCCTGGGCGGGCGTCAGGCCGGCTTCGTTGTAGATCTCGATCTCACGGATCAGCTCGATTCCGAAACCGTCCGTGCCGGCGACGATCGGCACGCCGCGGTCGTGCAGCTCCTTCACCAGCGCCTTGTATTTCTGAATGCCCTTCTCGATCTGCGCCGTGGAGACCTCCGGGGTGGGTGCGAGTCCGCCATTGCGCAGGCCGCGGTCGAGCTGCGGCGGCAGCACGCCGGCGAACGGGCGATAGGCAGGCGCGAGCTGCCCCCGCGGAATATAGTCGCCCTCGAACACCGCCACGGTCGGATCGACCGCGATCTTGCGCCGCGCCAGCTCGGCGAGGAATGCGTTCATCGGCTCCGCCTTGAAGTCGAGCGTCGGCCCGAATTGATACGGGCCGTAGAAACGCTGCAGCCCGTTCGACTGGTCGATCACCGACTTTGGCATTCCCTGCATCATCACCCAGTTGATATGAGTGATCTCGTCATAGCCGTCGGCGACCGCCTCGGCCGGGCGCCGGGTCCGCTGGATATGGCCGTGGACGCGCAGTCCCAGCCGGTGCGCCTCGTCCGCGATCGGCTTGACGAGCTTGGGGTCTAGCGAGCCGTAGAGCTTGACGCCAAAGAAGCCGAGCTCCTTGGCGCGCCGCACGGCGGCTAAGGCGGTCGCTTCATTCGTGACCGTCACCGCGCCCTGCGCCGCCAGTTCGCCCGGTCCGTCGATCAGCATCGACGACACCGAGTGGGGACCCAGAAGCTGGCCCGACTCGATGCGCTTGCGGCGTGCGGTGCCGGTCTCTATGTCGTTGCCCGGATCGCGCACGTTGGTGATGCCGGTCGCCAGCAAGAGCGGCCCGGTCGCATCATCCCCATAGTGCATGTGGCTGTCCCACAGGCCCGGCAGCAGCGTCTTGCCGGCGCCATCGAACACCGAAGCATTGGCTGGAATCGCCACTGAGCCCGCCGGACCGACCGCCGTGATGCGCCCATTCTGCGCGACCAGGCTCATATTGTCGCGGAAGGTGCGGGCTTTCGAATCATAGAGCCGGACGCCGCGGAACGCGACCGGCGCCGTCGCCTTGGGAGCGATCCTGGCGAGCAAAGCAGGAGCCCGGGCAGCGAGAGCCTCGTCCTGCAGACGCGCCAGCTCCGGCGCCGCACTCTCCCATCCGGCCGGCAGGAAGTTCAGGAAACTCGCGCTGCCGAACACTCGATCGCCCTCGAACCAGAGCGGGAACGGTGACAGGCCGAAGCCGTCCACGGCCCACAGCGTCAGAGTCTTGGCGCTTCCGTTCGCCGTCACCTGGTGATCGCCAAGGCGCACCATTGTGGCCCTGCCGGAAGGGCCGAGCGCCAGCGTATGCCCGGGCGCCTTCATCAGCGCCTCGGCGATGGCGGCCGTCGCGTCGGCGGTGCCGCCGAACGGCACATAGAGCGCACCAGCCGGGACAGGACCGCCGCGATCGACCGGCGTCACATAGCCTGTGCGGCTGTCATAGGTCTCGCCCGCGTCGCCGCCGAAGGTGGAAAAGCCGCGGACTTCCGCGGCTGTGATCAGCCCCTTCACATCGACAGCCAGGCGTTGATCGATTTCCGTCTTGAAGCCGCGCAGCAACAGGCTCTGCCGCGACCAGCGGGTGCCGTCCTTTGCCGTCCACCGGTAGACGGTGCCGTGGGGGCCGGCCGAGGAGGTGATCAACAGCTTCTCGGCGTCTTTCGGCGGCTTGGCGAGCTCCGCTTCGGGCACTCCCTGGCTCTGCGCGGCCGGGGCGGGCTGCTTCTGGGACAGTGCCGGAGCAGAGATGACTAGCGCGATCAAGCTTACGGTGAGCAAGGCTTTCATGGTTCCCCCCGTGGGCAAGGAACGCAATGCATCGCACGCCCCCGCCCGTCCGGCAATCCGAGCGGCGGCAAAGAAAAACCCCGCCGGATCGCTCCGGCGGGGTCTTTCATTTCAGCCTGAGGTCAGTCCTCAGCCCTGCAGATACTCGCCCGCATCCGCGTCGGTGCCGTGACCTTCCGCAGAAACCGCCGCCAGCGGATCGTCGCCGATCGCCGCTTCCGGTCCCTGGGCGAGCTCCGCCGCATGCTCTTCCTCAGCCGAGTTCGGCAGGATGAGCGATTCCTGCAGCTTGCGATGAGCGGCGCGGAGCGCTGCGTCGCGGCTGGAGGCGGCGATCCGCATCCGGTTCATGCCCGCACCGGTGCCCGCCGGGATCAGGCGGCCGACGATGACATTCTCCTTGAGGCCGTCCAGCGTGTCGACCTTGCCCTGCACCGAAGCCTCGGTGAGGACGCGGGTCGTTTCCTGGAACGAAGCGGCCGAGATGAAGCTGCGGGTCTGCAGCGACGCCTTGGTGATGCCGAGCAGCACCGGCTTGCCTTCGGCCTTGCGCTGTTTCGGTGCCAGCTTGTCGTTGACCTCCCGCATCTCCTGGTGATCGACCTGCTCGCCGACCAGGAACGTGGTGTCGCCGCTCTCCGTGATCTCGACCTTCTGCAGCATCTGGCGAACGATCACCTCGATGTGCTTGTCGTTGATCTTCACGCCCTGCAACCGGTACACCTCCTGGATTTCCGCCACGAGATATTCCGCCAGCGCGACCACGCCGAGCACCTCGAGGATGTCGTGCGGATCGGGCGAGCCGCCAATCAGATTGTCGCCGCGCTTGACGAAGTCGCCTTCCTGCACGTCGATCACCTTCGACTTCGGCACGAGATATTCGACCATCTCGCCGCCATCCTCGGGCTGGATGCCGATCTTGCGCTTCGCCTTATAGTCCTTGCCGAACACGACGCGGCCGGACACCTTGGCGATGATCGCATTCTCCTTCGGCTTGCGCGCTTCGAACAGCTCCGCCACCCGCGGCAGACCGCCGGTGATGTCGCGGGTCTTGGCGGCCTCGCGGGAGACGCGGGCGAGCACTTCGCCGGCGGCCACCGTCTGACCATCCTCGACCGACAGCATCGCGCCCGGCGCCAGCATGTAGCGCGCGGCCTCGCCGCTCTGCTCGTCGAGCAGGGTGACGCGGGGACGCAGATCCTCCTTCGAACGTGCGGTGCCGCGGAATTCCGTGACGACGCGCTGGGCGATGCCCGTCGCTTCGTCGACCTGCTCGGTGAGGGTCTTGCCCTCGACCAGGTCCTGGAACTTCACGGTGCCGCCCTTTTCGGTGATGACCGGCATCATGAACGGATCCCACTCGGCGATCCGCTCACCCTTGGTGACGATATGGCCGTGGTCGCACATCAGATGCGCACCATAAGGGATACGGTGCGAGGCGCGCTCGCGGCCGTCCATGTCGACGATCGCAACTTCGCCGTTGCGGGCCATGGCCACCCGGCGTCCACGAGCGTCGACGATGGTCGGCAGGTCGCGGAACTCGATGGTCCCGTCGACTGCCGCCTCGAGGTTCGAGGTCTCGTTGAGCTGCGCGGCGCCGCCGATGTGGAAGGTCCGCATCGTCAGCTGCGTGCCCGGCTCGCCGATCGACTGCGCCGCGATGACGCCGACAGCCTCGCCGATGTTCACCGGCGTGCCCCGAGCGAGGTCGCGCCCGTAGCACCGGCCGCAGACGCCATGCTGGCTCTCGCAGATCAGCGGCGAGCGGATCTTGACCGCCTGGATGCCCATCTCGTCGATGCGCGTCGCGGCGGCCTCGTCGATCAACTCACCTTCCTTGGCCAGCACGTCACCGGTCTTGCCGTCGACGATGTCCTCGGCAGGCGTGCGGCCCAGGATGCGCTCGCCGAGCGAGGCGATGACGGCGCCGCCCTGTACGATCGCCTTCATCTCCAGCGCGTTCTCCGTCTTGCAATCCTCCTCGACAATCACGCAGTCCTGCGACACGTCGACGAGACGGCGGGTCAGGTAGCCCGAGTTCGCCGTCTTGAGCGCCGTGTCCGCCAGACCCTTGCGGGCGCCGTGGGTGGAGTTGAAATATTCAAGGACGGTCAGGCCTTCCTTGAAGTTCGAGATGATCGGCGTCTCGATGATCTCGCCCGAAGGCTTGGCCATCAGGCCGCGCATGCCGGCAAGCTGCTTCATCTGGGCCTGCGAACCGCGGGCGCCGGAATGGGCCATCATGTAGATCGAGTTGATCGGCGCCATGCGGCCGGTCTCGTCCTTGGGCTGCGCCTTGATCTTGTCCATCATGGCGTTGGCCACCTGGTCGCCGCAGCGGCTCCAGGCGTCGATCACCTTATTGTACTTCTCCTGCTGGGTGATCAGACCGTCCTGATATTGCTGCTCGTAATCCTTCACGAGGGCACGGGTCTCGTCGACGAGGCCCTCCTTCTCGTGCGGGATGATCATGTCGTCCTTGCCGAAGCTGATGCCAGCCTGAAAGGCGTGGCGGAAGCCGAGGCCCATGATCGCATCGGCGAACAGCACCGTCTCCTTCTGGCCGGTGTGGCGATAAACCACGTCGATGACGTCGCCGATCTCCTTCTTGGTCAGCAGGCGGTTGACGGTCTCGAACGGCACCTTGTGGCTCTTCGGGAGAGTCTCGCCGAGCAGCATGCGGCCCGGCGTCGTCTCGAAGCGCTTCATGAAGGTGTTGCCCTCTTCGTCCGTCTGCGGGACGCGGCTGATGATCTTGGTGTGCAGCGTCACAGCCTTGGCGTGGAGCGCCTGGTGCACCTCGGTCATGTCGGCCAGCATCGAGCCTTCGCCCGGCTCGCCCTCGCGCTCCATCGACAGATAGTAGAGACCCAGCACCATGTCCTGCGAAGGCACGATGATCGGCTTGCCGTTGGCGGGCGAGAGGATGTTGTTGGTCGACATCATCAGCACGCGCGCTTCCAGCTGCGCTTCAAGCGACAGCGGGACGTGCACGGCCATCTGGTCGCCGTCGAAGTCAGCGTTGAACGCGGCGCAGACCAGCGGGTGGAGCTGGATCGCCTTGCCCTCGATCAGCACCGGCTCGAACGCCTGGATGCCGAGGCGGTGGAGCGTCGGCGCGCGGTTCAGAAGAACAGGGTGCTCGCGAATGACTTCATCGAGGATGTCCCAGACTTCCTTGCGCTCCTTCTCGACCCACTTCTTGGCCTGCTTCAGGGTCATGGACAGACCCTTGGCGTCCAGCCGCGAGTAGATGAACGGCTTGAACAGCTCGAGCGCCATCTTCTTCGGCAGGCCGCACTGGTGGAGCTTGAGCTCCGGACCGGTGACGATGACCGAACGGCCCGAATAGTCGACGCGCTTGCCGAGCAGGTTCTGGCGGAAGCGGCCCTGCTTGCCCTTGAGCATGTCGGACAGCGACTTCAGCGGCCGCTTGTTGGCGCCGGTGATCGTCCGGCCACGGCGGCCGTTGTCGAACAGGGCGTCGACCGACTCCTGCAGCATGCGCTTTTCGTTGCGGACGATGATGTCCGGCGCGCGCAGCTCCATCAGCCGCTTCAGGCGGTTGTTGCGGTTGATGACGCGGCGATAGAGGTCGTTCAGGTCCGACGTCGCGAAGCGGCCGCCGTCCAGCGGCACCAGCGGGCGCAGCTCGGGCGGGATCACAGGAATGACTTCCAGGATCATCCACTCGGGACGGTTGCCGGACTCGAGGAAGCTCTCGACGACTTTGAGGCGCTTGATGATCTTCTTGGGCTTCAGCTCCGACTTGGTCTCGGCCAGCTCCTTCAGCAGCTCTTCCTTCTCGCCTTCGAGATCGAGCTCCTCGAGCATCTTGCGCACGGCTTCGGCGCCGATGCCGGCGGTGAAGGCGTCCTCGCCATATTCATCCTGCGCCTCGAGCAGCTCGTCCTCGGTGAGGAGCTGGAACTTCTCGAGCGCGGTGAGGCCCGGCTCGGTGACGATGTAGGATTCGAAGTAGAGGACGCGCTCCAGCTGCTTCAGCTGCATGTCGAGCAGCAGGCCGATGCGGCTCGGCAGCGACTTCAGGAACCAGATGTGGGCGACCGGCGCGGCCAGCTCGATATGGCCCATGCGCTCGCGGCGAACCTTCGAGACGGTGACCTCGACGCCGCACTTCTCGCAGACGATGCCCTTATACTTCATGCGCTTGTACTTGCCGCACAGGCATTCGTAATCCTTGATCGGACCGAAGATGCGCGCGCAGAACAGGCCGTCACGCTCGGGCTTGAACGTGCGGTAGTTGATCGTCTCGGGCTTCTTGATCTCGCCGAACGACCAGGAACGGATCCGCTCCGGCGAAGCGATGCCGATCTTGATCTGGTCGAACGTCTCCGGCTTGACGACCGGATTGGCGAAGTTGGTCAGTTCGTTCATTTTCTTTCAGTCCCTTATGGGAGAAATCTCATCGTCGGCGGGAGGTGCGGAGCGCCATGGCGGCGCCCCGACACTTACTCCGCGGCCAGCTGCTGCTGATCGTCCTCGCTCTCGACGCTGTTCAGCTCGACGTTGAGGCCGAGGCTGCGCATTTCCTTGACGAGCACGTTGAAGCTCTCCGGAATGCCGGCCTCGAAGGTGTCGTCGCCCTTGACGATCGCCTCGTAGACCTTGGTGCGGCCGATCACGTCGTCCGACTTCACCGTCAGCATCTCCTGCAGCGTGTAGGCGGCGCCGTAGGCCTGGAGCGCCCAGACCTCCATCTCGCCGAACCTCTGCCCGCCGAACTGCGCCTTGCCGCCCAGCGGCTGCTGGGTGACGAGGCTGTAAGGCCCGATCGAACGCGCGTGGATCTTGTCGTCGACGAGGTGGTGGAGCTTCAGCATATAGATGTAGCCCACCGTCACCTTGCGGTCGAACGCCTCGCCGGTGCGGCCGTCGAAGAGTGTCACCTGACCCGAGGGGTCGAGGCCCGCCTTCTCCAGCATCGCCGACACGTCCGCCTCGCGAGCGCCGTCGAACACCGGAGTGCCCATCGGCACGCCGCTGACTAGGTTGGAGGCGAGCTCCATCACCTGGTCGTCGTCGCGCGCATCGATGTCGCCGGCATAATGGTCGCCATAGACGTCCTTCAGCTTCTGCCGGACCTGGCCGACATCGCTGCCGTCCATGCCGTCCGCCTTGTGATGGATCGACTCCAGCATCTCGCCGATCTGCTTGCCGAGGCCGCGCGCGGCCCAGCCGAGATGGGTCTCGAAGATCTGGCCGACGTTCATGCGCGACGGCACGCCGAGCGGGTTGAGCACGATGTCGGCATGGGTGCCGTCTTCGAGGAACGGCATGTCCTCGATCGGCAGGATGCGCGAGATGACGCCCTTGTTGCCGTGACGGCCGGCCATCTTGTCGCCCGGCTGCAGCTTGCGCTTCACCGCGACGAACACCTTGACCATCTTCAGCACGCCCGGCGGCAGCTCGTCGCCGCGCTCGAGCTTCTCGATGCGGTCCTCGAGCCGGCGGCGGATCACCGCCTCCGCGTCGTCATACTGCGTCTTCACCGCCTCGAGATCGGCCTGAACCTTGTCGTCCTTGACCGCGAACTTCCACCATTCGTGGCGCTCGACGGCCTCGAGACCGGCGTCGTCGATGTCGGCGCCCTTCTTGAAGCCCTTCGGCGCCGCGGTGGCGGTCTGGCCGATCAGCATCTCGCGAAGACGCGCATAGGTGGCGCGCTTCAGGATCGAACGCTCGTCCTCGGCGTCCTTGCGGAGCCGGTCCTTTTCCTCGGCCTGGATGGCGCGGGTGCGGTCGTCGATGTCGATGCCGTGGCGGTTGAACACGCGGACCTCCACGATCGTGCCCGCGACGCCCGGCGGCAGACGGAGCGACGTATCGCGAACGTCCGACGCCTTCTCACCGAAGATGGCGCGGAGAAGCTTCTCCTCCGGCGTCATCGGGCTTTCGCCCTTCGGCGTGATCTTGCCGACCAGGATGTCGCCCGGCTCCACCTCGGCGCCGATATAGACGATGCCCGCCTCGTCGAGGTTGCGAAGGGCTTCCTCGCCGACGTTCGGGATGTCGCGGGTGATGTCCTCCGGCCCGAGCTTGGTATCGCGGGCCATGACCTCGAACTCCTCGATGTGGATCGAGGTGAAGACGTCGTCCTTCACGATCCGCTCGGAGATCAGGATGGAGTCCTCGTAATTGTAGCCGTTCCACGGCATGAACGCGACGAGCACGTTCCGACCGAGCGCGAGCTCGCCGAATTCGGTGGACGGACCGTCGGCGATGACGTCACCCGCGTTGACCACATCGCCCACCTTCACCAGCGGACGCTGGTTGATGCAGGTGTTCTGGTTCGAACGCTGGAACTTCATCAGCGTGTAGATGTCGACGCCCGACTTGCCGGCCTCGACCTCACCCGTGGCGCGAACCACGATGCGGGCCGCGTCCACCTGGTCGACGATGCCGCCGCGGCGGGCCGAGATGGCCGCCCCGGAGTCACGAGCAACCGTCTCTTCCATGCCGGTGCCGACGAACGGCGCCTCGGCGCGAACCAGCGGCACCGCCTGGCGCTGCATGTTCGATCCCATCAGCGCGCGGTTGGCGTCGTCATTCTCGAGGAACGGAATGAGCGAGGCCGCCACGGAGACGAGCTGCTTCGGCGACACGTCCATCAGGGTGATGATGTCGCGCGGCGCCATCAGGAACTCGCCGGCCTGGCGGGCCGAGACGAGATCCTCGGCGAAACCGCCCGCTTCGGTCAGCTCGGCATTCGCCTGCGCGATCGTGTGCTTCGCCTCCTCCATCGCGGACAGGTAGACGACATCGGTCGTCACCTTGCCGTCGACGACGCGGCGATACGGCGTTTCGATGAAGCCGTATTTGTTGACCCGGCTGAAGCTGGCGAGCGAGTTGATCAGGCCGATATTCGGCCCTTCCGGCGTCTCGATCGGGCAGATGCGGCCATAATGGGTCGGGTGGACGTCGCGGACCTCGAAGCCCGCGCGCTCGCGGGTGAGGCCGCCCGGCCCGAGCGCCGAGACGCGACGCTTGTGCGTTACCTCGGACAGCGGGTTGGTCTGGTCCATGAACTGCGAGAGCTGCGAGGAGCCGAAGAATTCGCGTACCGCCGCCACGGCCGGCTTGGCGTTGATGAGGTCGTTCGGCATCACCGTCGACACGTCGACCGAGCTCATCCGCTCCTTCACCGCGCGCTCCATGCGGAGCAGGCCGACCCGATACTGGTTCTCGAGCAGCTCGCCGACCGAACGCACGCGCCGGTTGCCGAGATTGTCGATGTCGTCGATCTCGCCCTTGCCGTCCTTGAGGTCGACGAGCGTCTTCACGACGGCGATGATGTCCTCCTTGCGGAGCGTCGTCACCGTGTCCTCGGCGTCGAGGTCGAGGCGCATGTTGAGCTTGACGCGGCCGACCGCGGAGAGGTCGTAGCGCTCCGGATCAAAGAACAGGCCGGCGAACAGCGCATCCGCGGTCTCGCGGGTCGGCGGCTCGCCGGGTCGCATGACGCGGTAGATGTCGGCGAGGGCCTGGTCGCGGTCCTCGGCCTTGTCCGCCTTCAGCGTGTTGCGCATCCAGGCGCCGGTGTTGACGTGATCGATGTCGAGCAGTTCGATGCGGTCGATGCCCGCCTTGTCGAGCTTCTCGAGATTCTCCGGCGACACTTCGTCGCCCGCCTCGATGTAGATCTCGCCGGTCTTCTCGTTGATGAGATCATAGACGCTGTAGCGGCCGAAAATCTCCTCGGTCGGAATCAGCAGCGTCTTGAGGCCGTCCTTGCCCGCCTTGTTGGCGGCGCGCGGCGTGATCTTCTGGCCGGCCGCGAACACGACCTCGCCGGATTCCGCGTTGGCGATGTCGAAGGTCGGCTTCTGGCCGCGCCATTGCTCGGGCACGAACGGGATCTGCCAGCCGCCGGCGCCGCGGCCATAGGTGACCTTGTTGTAGAAGGTGGTGAGGATTTCCTCGTTGTTGAGGCCGAGCGCGTGCAGCAGCGCCGTCACCGGCAGCTTGCGCTTGCGGTCGATGCGGACGTTGACGATGTCCTTGGCGTCGAACTCGAAGTCGAGCCACGAGCCGCGGTACGGAATGACGCGGGCGGCGAAGAGATACTTGCCCGAGGCATGGGTCTTGCCGCGGTCATGGTCGAACAGCACACCCGGCGAGCGGTGCATCTGTGACACGATGACGCGCTCGGTGCCGTTGACGATGAACGTGCCGTTCTTCGTCATCAGCGGCATGTCGCCCATGTAGACGTCCTGCTCCTTGATATCGAGCACCGAGCGGGTTTCCGTATCGGGATCCACCTCGAACACGATCAGGCGGAGCGTCACGCGCATCGGCGCGGCATAGGTCATGCCCCGCTGGCGGCATTCGTCCACGTCATATTTCGGATCTTCGAGCTCGTAATTGACGAAGTCGAGCTCAGCCGTGCCGGCGAAATCGCGGATCGGGAACACGCTGCGCAGCGTCTTCTCCAGGCCCGACACATAGCCGTCCTGCGGCCGCGAGCGGAGGAACTGCTCGTAGCTCTCGCGCTGAACCTCGATGAGGTTCGGCATTTCGGAAACTTCGTGAATGTTGCCGAAGATCTTGCGGATACGCTTGGACGCAGTCGAGCGGGTGTCGCCTGCCTGGGGAGCGATGGTCGCCATTAGGTGTGTTCGCCTCTTTTTTCGGCTCCGGGGCGCCGGAGCCTCGTCTTCGTCGACGCATCAGACGCAAAAAGCCGCGAGTCTCCAGCGTGGAAACCGCAGCTTCAGCGTCTTGATAAACCCCGTCCGATCAATGCGTTGAACGCGCTGCGCGACGGCGCGTCCTGTTCCGATGCGGTGGGGTAGTGGCCGCTAGATAGGAGCGCGAGTGCCGGATGTAAAGCCTGTCAGGCGTCTCGCGCCGTCTATCCGGCGCTCCACTGGGCCACCGTCTGGCCGGTCTCGGGGTTTTCGAAAGCGACACGATCGAACTCGGCCGAGACGATGCAGACCGGGCGGGCCGCGCCGCCCGATCCGCTGCAGCGGATCACGCCCGCTTGCGGCCAGGCCTCCAGCCGACCCTCCAGCACCAGATTGAACCCGCCGGCCGGCGGCAGGATCGCAGGGTCTGCGCGCCGGACGATCTCATAGGAGCGCTCCGAGCGGCGCTGGACCCTCGAATCGTCGGCAGTGAAATAATGGGCGATGCCGACGCTCGGCGGCGATGCCGGGGCGGCGCCGGGCGTGGCGGGCTGCGCGGGGCAGGCATCGGTCAGCAGCCAAGGCTGCGGAATCCAGAAGCCTTCCACCGCTTCCACCGCCCCTTCCGGCAAGCCCTTCAGAGTGGCGTTCTCTGCATCTATGTCCGGGCGGGCGCGGATCGTCAGCCTCTGCTCCTCCTCGTCATATCGCCAGCCCATCGCGCCGAGCTCTGCGTTCGCGGCCGCCCCGCCGCAGCCGAACCGGATCTTTAGGGTGAAGCCGCGCCCCGCCAGCTCCGCCTGCGCCTCGCGATCGTCCTGTCCGGCCGCATAGGCGCTCGCCGCCTGCGCCACCGCCGTCAGCAGCGCTGCGCGATCGAGCTCGGGCGACGGCGTCGGTATCGCGGCGGGAAGCTTGAGCGGCCTGTCTTCCTCCTTGGCAGGCGCGACGCTGTTGCCGGGGTCCGGGTCCGACTTGCGCTCGCACGCGGCGAGTGTGGCGATCAGGAGCAGGGCGGCGAGGGAGGACGGGCTTCGCAAGCTCAACTTCATGACCGGGACCGTAACAGAAGATGCGGCCCTTGCCGACCCCGGGGACGTGCCGCCCTTGCCGTTGCCGGGCGGAGCGGGCAAGGCCATGGGCCTGACCCACAAGGGAAACCCGCGAGGCCGATGAGTTCCGACCAGGTCATAACCTTGCTCGTCCTGGCGGCGGTGGTGGCCGCGCTGATCTGGGACAAGGTGCGTGCCGATGTGGTCGCCCTGTGCGGCGCGGCGGTGCTGCTCGTCACCGGTGCGGTCCGCCCGATCGAGGTCCAGGGCGCCTTCGCCAGCCCGGCCATCATCGCCCTCGCCTCCCTGTTCGTGATCGCCTACGCGATGGAGCTGACTGGCCTGCTCGACACCGCGATCCGCAAAGGTGTCGACATCTGCCGGCGGATCGGCTCGCTGGGTATCTGGCTGCTCATCGCCTTTTGCGGCGGCGCATCGGCCTTCCTCAACAACACCCCGATCGTCGTGCTCGGGGCGCCCGTCATCCGCGACGTCGCGGCGGCCATGAACCTCTCGCCGAAGCGCTACCTGATGCCGCTCTCCTACGTGGCCGTGCTCGGCGGCTGCATCACCCTGATCGGCACGTCGACAAATCTGCTCGTCAACGACATGGCCTCCATCTCCGGCCAGCCGCGCTTCGGCATCTTCGAGATCACCCCGGTCGGCCTCGCCGTGGCCCTCGTCGGCGGCCTCTACCTCTTCTTCTTCAGCGGCCGACTGCTGAAACAGGACGGGCGCGCCGAGGCGACGTTCGGCGATGCGCTCACCGCCTCGCACGAATCCGACATGGGCAGCGGCCAGCCCGGCGTGCCGGAGGTCTTCGCCGAGCCGCGTCCGCTCCAGCCGTTCAAGGCCCTGATGGCGATCGCTATCTTCATCTCGGTCGTCGCGCTCGCGGCGCTGGACCTGGCACCGATCGCTGCCACTGCTTTTGCCGGCGCGGTGCTGCTGATCGTCCTGAGGGTGATCAGCGCCGACGAAGCCTATCAGGGCCTCCGCCCGGAGATCCTGATCCTGATCGCGGGCATGGTCGTGCTCGGCATCGCGCTTGAGGAGACCGGCCTCGCCGGCGCCGCGACCTCCGCTCTGGTCGGCTCATTGGACTCCCTCCACCCGCTGCTCGCGCTGGTCCTGCTCTACGGCGCCACCCTGTTCCTGACCGAGGTGCTCTCCAACGCAACCGTGGCGGTGCTGGTTACCCCCCTCGCCGTCGCCCTCGCCGAGGCGCTCGCCGTCAGCCCCCGCCCCTTCCTCGTCGCAGTGATGATCGCCGGCAGCGCCGCGTTTGCGACCCCGTTCGGCTACCAGACGAACGTCCTCGTCTACCAGATGGCCGGCTACAGCTACATGGACTTCGTCCGCGTCGGTCTGCCCCTTAACCTGATCACCTGGGCCGCCGCCTGCGTCGCGATCCCGATCTTCTTCCCCTTCTGAGTATCTCGCTCAATAGAGGAGATAAGGCCGCCGCTCCTCGGCCCAGGCCTGTTCGTCCGGGATCGTGATCGTGTCGAGATCGCCCGCCTCCGATGCCGCAACGTCGACCCATTCCCTCAGGCCGGGTCCGCCGTTGATGACGTCGATTGCGAGCTTGCCGAACTCATATTCGTAGGGGAAATCGCGCCAAAGGTCATAGTCGGGATGGAGGCGGCGGATCGCCTTGAAGGCGAGTGCCTGGACACGCCAGGGCTTGAACGCCTCGTGGTCGTAGCCCGGCCCTTCCGCATGGATATGCACACCGCTGCAGAGTTTATGCACGTGCTTGTGGAAGGTCGGCTCGAACCAGCAGTCGCGCAGGGTGCAGCCCTCCAGCCAGTTCGGCGCGAGGCGACGCATCTCGGCGATCACCGCCTTGCCGTCGATATCAGGAGCGCCGAAGATTTCGAGCGGCCGCGTCGTTCCGCGACCTTCGGAGAGGTTCGTGCCCTCCAGCATCACGGTGCCGGCATAGGCCCGCGCCATCCAGAGGTTCGGCGCATTGGGGCTCGGGTTGATCCAGACGCGCTCGCCGAGCGGCCAGCCGTAACCCGGGGCCGCATCGGGCTCATAGCCCTCCATCTCGATCACTCGGTAGTCGAGGTCGAGCTTGAAATGATCGACGAACCACTTGCCGAGCTCACCGAGCGTCAGCCCGTGCCGCATCGGGATCGGCCCTGCGCCGACGAAGCTCTCCCAGCCCGGGAGCAAGGTCAGCCCCTCGATCGGCCGCCCCGCCGGATTGGGGCGGTCGAGCACCCACACCGCCTTCTTATGGTGCGCGGCCGCTTCCATTACGTAGAGTAGGGTCGTGATGAAGGTGTAGATGCGGCAGCCAAGGTCCTGCATGTCGACCAGCAGCACGTCGAACGTGCCCATCGACTGCCCCGTCGGCCGCCGCACCTCGCCATAGAGGCTGAAGACGGGGATGCCGTGCTCGGGATCGGTGAAGTCTTCCGTCTCCATCATATTGTCCTGCTTGTCGCCCCGCATGCCGTGCTGCGGGCCGAAAGCGGCGCTGAGCTTCATGTCGCCGAGCGCCGCCAGGGCGTCGAGCGAATGCGTCAGGTCCGCCGTCACCGACGCGGGATGGGCGAGCAGGGCGACGCGCTTGCCGGCGAGCGGCGCGCGAAGCTGGGGATCGGCGAGAAGTCGGTCGATGCCAAATTTCATGGAGACGCTCACGCTATCGCAGGAAGGTGGAGGACGAAGCCATCGTCATGGTGGAAGTCCGCCTTACCCCGCGGATGCGCCAGCGCCCAATAGGATTTGCGCCCGCTCGTCTCCTCGACGATCGTGGTGATGTTGAGCTGCCACGGTGCCTGCGCCGGCAGATCGAGCAGGCACGCCGCCCGCAGCTCGTAAACACCCTCGCCGCGCCGCGTCTCGAACCGCAAAGGCGCCGGCTCCAGGTCCGACCGGCCGCCGCGATAGCGGGCGAAGCGATAGGCCGCCCACTCACCCGAGGGCGCGAAGTTGAGTTCCAGATAGGTGTCACTTTCCGGCTCGCGGATGAATGCCTCGAAGCAGCTATGCTGCCAAAGCTCCTCGCCGCGTCGGGGCTCCGCAAAGGCGGGCAGCCGCACCGCGTCCACGTTGCCGCTGAGAAGATAGCGCAGCTCCAGCACGCTTTCGCGGCGCACGACCTCGGCCCCGATCTGGGTCACGGCGTCGCATTTGTCGTCCGGGTGGAGCTTCAGCGTCTGCAACATCGCCCGCGCGGTAGCATCGCCCAGAGCGCCGCGCGACAAATTCCCGCTTGCGCCTACTGCTACAATGGTAGCATGCTACGTTTGTAGCAGGGGAGATGCTCGTGAACGTGAAAAACCTATTCCTGGCGGCGGCGCTGCTGGCCCTCGGACAGCCCGCTTTCGCACAGACCCAGTCGCCACCCGTCGCCGAAGTCACCGCCGAGCAATGGCGCGAGGACCTGCGCTTCATGGCGGCCGAGATGGAGCGCCGCCACGCGAACCTCTACCACACGGTCTCGCGCGAACGCTTCGCCGCGGCAGTCGCCGATCTCGACGCCCGCATCCCCGGCCTGCAGCGCAACCAGATCATCGTCGGCATGATGCGCATCGCCGCCATGGTCGGCGACGGCCACACCCGCATCGACCCGCGCAAGGACCCGCGCTTCGGCTTCCGGTCGCTGCCGCTGAAGCTCTATCTGTTCGAGGACGGCCTCTACGTGCGCGCTGCGGCGCCGGAACATGCCGCCCTGGTCGGCGCGAAGGTCGAGGCGATCGGCGGCGTGCCGGTCGAGGAGGCGATCCGCCGCGCCGCCGCGATCAGCTCGCGAGACAACGAGATCGGACCGAAGCTGTTCGTGCCGCTCTACCTCGCCATGCCCGACCTCCTCCACGCGCTGGAGCTCGGCACGAGCCGCGAGGCCGCGACGCTGAAGCTGCGCAAGGGCAAGCGCGTTTGGACCGCCACCGTCCCGTCGGGCGCCGTCGACCCGATCTGGCCGCCCGACACCGACATCTCACTGATGACGCCGGAAGGCTGGGTGGACGCCAGCACTGCGCCCAAGCCCCTCTGGCTCCAGGCGCCGCTCGATTATCACCGCCTCGTCGAGCTTCCGGAGCAGAAGGCGCTCTATGCCCAGCTCAACATGGTCACCAATATCGCCGGCCAGTCACTCACCGAATATGGCGAAAAGATCGGCGCGCGCGCCCGCGCCGCCAATCCGCGCGCGCTCATCCTCGACCTCCGGCTCAATCAGGGCGGCGGCGGCCACCTGCGCAACGGCCTCGTGCGCGAGCTCATCAGGGCCGAGGACGAGGACACGCGCCTGTTCGTGCTCACCTGGCGCGGCACCTTCTCGGCCAGCCAGTTCATCCTCGACGATCTCGACCGGCTGAGCGACGCAATCATCATCGGCGAGCCGGCCAGTTCCAAGCCGAGCTCGTTCGGCGACGCCTACCGCATCGGCATGCCGAACAGCGGCATCCATATCCGCTCGTCCATCTACTATTGGCAACAAGGCCAGAACAAAGACCCCTGGACCTGGGTGGATGTCGCGACGCCGCTGACCTTCGCCGATTATGTCGCCGGGCGCGATCCCGCGCTCGAGGCAGCGCTGAACTACGTGCCGCAGCCGCCACTTCAGGAGCAGCTCATCGCCGCCTCGAAGGCGGGAGGACCGGCGGCGGTGCGCGAGGCGCTCCACAAATATCGCACCGACCCCGCCCATCTTTACGCCAACCTGACTCTGCAGATCCCGCGCGCGGCCGAAATGCTGTGGAACGGCAAGCACCCGGAGGCGGCGCTGGCCGCGGCGGAATATGGCGTCGAGCAGTTCCCCGACAATGTCGATGCCTGGAACGTCCTCGCCCACCTCGCCGAAGCGGCCAAGCGGACCGATATCGCCCGCAAGGCCGGGGCGCGGGTGCTGGAGCTGGATCCCAACAGCCGCACCGCCCGCGCGCTGATGGAGCGGCTGGCGGCGACCAGCTAGGCCCGGCGCTTCAGCCGCACCAGCGCCTCGTCGAGCGCGGAGAGGAAGCGGGAGCGGTCGGCCTTGGCGAAGGGCGGCGGGCCGCCGATCCCCTCGCCCATGCCGGCGCGGAGGTCGGCCATGATCGCGCGCGTCGCCACGGCCGCGCCGATCGAGCTGGCGGTGAACGGCTTGCCGTTCGGCGCGATCACCGCCGCGCCGGCCTTGATGCAGCGGTCGGCGAGCAGGATGTCGGCAGTCACCACCACCGTCGCCGGCCCCGCGGCCTCGGCGATCCAGTCGTCGGCCGCGTCGAACCCCGCCCCGACCACGACCCGCTCGATCAGCGGATGCGGCGGCACCCGCAAATGGCTGTTGCTGACGATCGCGACCGACACCTCGTGACGGAAGGCGACCTTGTAGATCTCCTCCTTCACCGGACAGGCGTCCGCATCGACCAGGATGCGAGCCGCCGCCATCAATTGCGCGCGGGCTTGGCCCGATAGGGCTTCGCCTTGTGGCGCGCGGGCGGCGGACCGGCGCGGCGATTGGCCTTGGCGGCGTCGCGCGGCGTGCCCTGCACGGCTTCGATGCGGATACCTCCCTCGCCGGAAGGATCGCCGCCCTGCGTGCGTTTCACCGCATCGGCGAAGCGGCCTGCGACGGAGCGCGGCACTTCGAACATCGTCTCGTTTGCGGCGATGCGGATCGCGCCGATCGCGTCCTTGGTGATGTGACCGCGCCGGCACAGCAGCGGCAGCAGCCAGCGCGGATCGGCATTGTGCCGCCGGCCGATGTCCATCCGGAACCAGATCGTGTCCTCAAAGCCCTGGCGTGGACCCTCCTGCCGCTGCGGGCTGTCGCTCTGCTCGAGCATCTCCTCGGGCGCCGGCATCTTCGCGCGATGGGCCCGCACCAGAGCGGCGGCGAGCTCCTCGGGCGAGCGCTCGGCGAGCAGCCGCTGGGCGAGCTCCCGATCCTCCTCGTCCACCTCGACCGGCTCCAGCAGGGTGGCGAGCAGCCGCTCGCGATCGTTGCGGCGGATATCCTCCGGCGTCGGCGGCTTGATCCACTCGGCGGCGATGCGGGCGCCGCGCAGCATCATGTCGACGCGCTTGCGGCGCGGATAGGGCACGATCAGCACCGCCGTGCCCTTCTTGCCCGCCCGCCCCGTGCGGCCGGACCGGTGCTGGAGCGTCTCGGCATCGCGCGGCAGTTCGACGTGGACGACGAGGCTGAGCGTCGGCAGGTCGATCCCGCGCGCGGCGACGTCGGTAGCGACGCAGACCCGCGCCCTGCGATCGCGCAATGCCTGCAGCGCCGCGTTGCGCTCGTTCTGGCTGTGCTCGCCGGACAGAGCGACGGCGTCGAAGCCGCGCTCGATCAGGCTGGCATGGAGCCGCCGGACATTGTCCCGCGTCGCGCAGAACAGCATCGCCGTTTCCGCGTCGTGGAGGCGGAGGATGTTGACGACGGCATTTTCAATGTCGGCCGGCGCCACCGCCATCGCCTGATAGCTGATGTCGCCATGGCCGCGATCCTCGCCGACCGTGGAGATGCGCAGCGCGTCCTTCTGGTAGCGCTTGGCGAGCGCGACGATGGGCTTCGGCATCGTCGCGGAAAAGAGCAGGGTCCGCCGCTCCTGCGGCGTCGCGTCGAGTATCTCCTCGAGATCCTCGCGGAAGCCCATGTCGAGCATCTCGTCGGCCTCGTCGAGCACGGCCACACGCAACGCAGAGAGGTCCAGCGCGCCCCGCTCCAGATGGTCGCGCAGCCGTCCCGGCGTGCCGACGACGATGTGCGCGCCCTGCGCCAGGTTGCGGCGCTCCTTGGACGCGTCCATGCCGCCGACGCAGGTCGCGATCCGCGCCCCCGCCTTGCCGTAGAGCCAGATCAGCTCGCGGCTGACCTGCAGCGCCAGCTCGCGTGTCGGTGCGATCACCAGCGCCAGCGGCTCGCGGATGAACGGCAGGCTGCCGTTCGCTTGCAGGAGCTGCGGCGCCATGGCGAGGCCGAAGGCGACGGTCTTGCCCGAACCGGTCTGGGCGGAGACGACAAGATCCCTCCCCTCCGCCTCATCTTCGAGGACGGCGGCCTGGACCGGCGTCGGCGCGGCATAGCCACGGGCGGTGAGTGCTTCGGCGAGAAGCGGCGGCAGCGAATCGAATGGCATATGCGTCCAGATTGGGCGGCGGCGCCGTAACGGCAAGGCGGCCGGGGAAAGAACTAGGATTCGGGGCGGGTCACGATCCAGCTGCCGCCGATCAGGGCGGCAGCGATCGGCACCAGCGACCAGGGCAGATCGAGCAGCAGCAGGCCGATCAGGGCGCTCGCCCCGAAGGCCAGCAGCGCCGCGCGCTTGCCCTTGCGGCTGATCGCGCCGCGCGTCCGCCAGGCCAAGATGTGCGGGCCGAGCTTCGGGTGGTCGAGCAGCCGCGCCTCCAGCCGCGGGCTGGAACGGGCGAAGCAGAAGGCCGCCAGGATCACGAACGGGACGGTCGGCAGCAACGGCAGGAACAGTCCGATCCCGCCGAGCAGCAGCGAGATCACGCCCGCCGCGAGATAAGCCGCCCTGATCATCCGCCCATCAAAGCAAAAGGGCGGCCCCATGAGGAGCCGCCCCTTCTCGACATCGGGATCGCAGAGGATCCCGAAATCTTACTTGAGCTCGACAGTGGCGCCGGCTTCCTCGAGGCGCTTCTTGAGCTCCTCGGCTTCGGCCTTGTTGACGCCTTCCTTGACGGGCTTCGGAGCGCCTTCGACCAGCGCCTTGGCTTCGCCGAGGCCGAGCGCGGTGATCGCACGCACTTCCTTGATGACGTTGATCTTCTTGCCGCCGTCATTGACGAGGATCACGTCGAACTCGGTCTTCTCTTCGACCGGGGCCGCAGCGGCGCCGCCACCGGCCGGGCCGGCAACCGCGACAGCAGCGGCGGCGGAAACGCCCCACTTCTCTTCGAGGGCCTTGGCGAGGTCGGCGGCTTCGAGGACGGTCAGCTCGCTGAGCTGATCGACGAGGGACTGGATGTCTGCCATTTTCAAATCTCCAAAAGGTTCAATTCAGATCAGGTTGTAATCAGGCGTCTTCTTTGGCCGCATAAGCGCCAAAGACACGCGCCAGCATCGCGCCCGGCTCGTTGATGGTGCGGGCGATCTTCGATGCAGGGGCCTGGATAAGGCCGATGATCGTCGCGCGCAGTTCATCGAGAGACGGAAGCTCGGCGAGCGCCTTCACTCCGTTAGCGTCGAGAAGCGTGTCGCCCATCGCGCCGCCGACGATCTCGAACCTGTCGGTCGTCTTGGCGAAATCCACGGCGACCTTGGCGGCCGCCACCGGATCCTGCGATGTCGCGAGCGCCGTCGGCCCCGTCAGCATTTCGCTGATCGGTGCATACGTCGTGCCCTCGACGGCAATCAGAGCGAGCGTGTTCTTCGACACCTTGTAGCTGGCGCCCGCGTCGCGCATCCGGATCCGCAGGGCGGTGGACTGGGCCACCGTCATGCCGAGATTGCGGGTGATCACGACCACCGCAGTCTCGTTGAACGTCTGCTTCAGCTGGGCGACCTGCTCTTTCTTTTGAGCTCGATCCATGCCTTGCACTCCAAACAGCCCCGCGGAACGCCCGCGAGGCAGGTGATTGACGCCCGCAGAGGCAAGCCTCGACGGGAGCCGGATTGTCCGAGGGGAGCGCTGCCAACCTGATCATGTCAGGCAGACCCGGAGCCATCGCACTGGCGAGCCGGTAAAACTCTTCCCCGTCTAGGCGGGAGATTAAGACCGGAAAATCCGGTCACCCACTGTCTCGGACGGACCGCGCGAAGCCAGAGGCTCCCGCGGGATGGGCGGCCCCTAAAGCAATCCGCCGGCAATCTCAACCCAAAGCTTGGTGCCGCACCAGCATCCACAAAGCCATTGCGATCATGAACAGATTTTCCGTCAGAGAGACGAAGCCCAAAGGCACGTTGCTGCCGCCGCCGACGCAGGCGCATTTGAGGGTGCGCTTATCGACATAGACCGCCTTGAACACCGACACCGCTCCGATCGTGCCGATGAAGAGGGCGACCGGCACCGACAGCCACATCAGGGCGCCTGCGACCATCAGCACGCCGGCCAGCAGCTCGGCGAACGGATAGACATAGGAATAAGGAACCCACCGCCGCGCCAGGAGGTCGTAGTTCAGGAACATGCTGGAGAAGCTCTCGATGTCCTGCAGCTTCAGCAGCGCCAGGATGCACATGCTGAAGGCCACGAACCATTCACCGGCCTCGACCGTGAACAGCGCGCCGAGCGCTGCCCAGCTCGCCCCCAGCGCCATCAGCGCGGCCACCGCGAACACCGCCACCACCGGCCGATAGGTCACCCCCGCGGGATCGCGGACGCGCTTGCCGAAATGACGCCTGAGATCGTCATAGCCGCCGACCCGCGCCGCGCCGATGAACGTCTGCGGCGTCGTCTTCACGCCATGCTCCGCCTTGAAAGCGTCGGTCTCCTCGCGCGTCGTCAGCCAGCGATCGTCGACCTCGAAGCCCCGCCGGCGCAACAGATCGAGCGCCTTCAGCCCGTACGGACAGACATGACCCGGCATCACCATCCGGTAGAGGATCGCCTTCTCGGTCGTTGGGAAAGTGGTCGCGTCTGCCATAACTGCCTCTGTGTGGTATACCCCATGTGGGTATGTTGACATATACCCTGCGGGGGTATAGTTCAACCCGCACCACCCGGAGCCAGGACGTGAAACGCGAGAACAAGGACAAGTTGCTCAACCGCCTCAGCCGCATCGAAGGCCAGGTGCGCGGCGTCGCCCGCATGGTCGAGGAGGACCGCTACTGCATCGATGTGATGACGCAGCTCCAGGCAGTCCGCGCCGCCCTCAGCCGCGTGGAATCGGAGATGCTGAAGGACCATCTCGGCCATTGCGTGGAAGCTGCCATCGTCAGTGGCGATCCGGGCGAGCAGCGCCAGAAGGTCAACGAGCTGATCCAGCTCCTCGAGAGGACCAACAAGTGAAGGCCCTTCTCCTCGCCGGCGGCGCTCTATTTATCGCCGCCTCTCCGGCGCACGCCCAGCATCAGGATCATGGCCACGCCGCTCCGGCCGAGGCACCTGCGCCCGAGCAGGATCATTCCAGCCACCAGACCGAGGCCCAACAGGATCACTCGGCGCATCATGCCGAGCCTGGGCAGGATCACTCGGCGCATCAGGCCGCGCAGGACCATGCGGCCCACCAATCCGGTGGTCATCACGAGATGCGCGGCGCCCTCGGCCCCTATCCGATGAGCCGCGAGGCCTCGGGCACCGCCTGGCAGCCGGACGTCTCCGAACATGGCGGCATCCACGCCACGAGCGGCGACTGGAGCCTGATGGGCCATGCCCTCCTCAACGGCGTCTACAGCTGGCAGGAAGCGCCGCGCGGCGACGAGAAGGTCTTTCTCTCCGGCATGCTGATGGGCAGCGCCCGCCGCAACTTCGCCGACGGCAACGCGCTTCAGCTCCGCGCCATGCTCAGCCCCGACCCGCTGATGGGCCGGCGCGGCTATCCCCTCCTGCTCGCCGCCGGCGAAACCGCAGACGGCGTTACGCCGCTGATCGACCGCCAGCACCCGCACGACTTCTTCATGGAGCTGTCCGCCAGCTACAGCGTCCGCCTGTCGGACCGATCGAGCCTGTTCCTCTATGGCGGCCTACCCGGCGAGCCCGCCTTCGGCCCGCCCGCCTTCATGCACCGCCTCTCGATCATGGACTCGCCGGAGGCGCCGATCACCCATCACTGGCTCGATTCCACCCACATCACCTTCGGCGTGCTGACCGCCGGAGTCGTCCTCGACCGCTTCAAGCTCGAAGCCTCCCGCTTCAACGGTCGCGAGCCAGACGAGAAGCGCTGGAACATCGAGACCGGGCCGCTGGACTCCACCTCCGTCCGCCTCTCATGGAATCCGCTGCGTACCCTCTCGCTCCAAGCGAGCTGGGCCGACCTCAAGACTCCCGAGCAGCTGGAGCCGGACGAGGATGAGGAACGCTGGTCGGCAAGCGCGATCCACACCCTCCCCCTCCCCCGTGGCTGGTGGTCGACCACCGCCGCCTTTGCGCGGCGCTCGTCCGATCATGAGGATCTCGACGCCTGGATGCTGGAAAGCGCCGTTCGCCGCGACGCGTGGACAATCTTCGGCCGCGCCGAGATGATCGAGACCAACGAGCTGGTGCGGGTCGGCAACCATCACGGCCCGACCTACCGCGTCGGCAAGGTCTCGCTCGGCGCGGTCCACGATTTCGAGGTGGCGGAGAATGTGAAGCTAGGCCTCGGCGGCCTCTATGCCTTCAACTTCGTCCCCGGCGCGCTGGAGCCGAGCTACCGCGGCGACCCGGCCGGCGCGATGGCCTTCGTCCGCCTCAAGATCGACTAGGCCCTCTCCCCGCCGGGGAGAGGGAGAAAGCCTCAATGCGCCTCTTCGGCGTGGTGCGCATCCGCGCCGTCCGCCTTGGCGCCCCATGACCGCTCGGTCAGGTCCTTGCCGGCGCAGCTATATTCATGGTGCGTCTCACCCTCGCCCCACGGCGTGCTGGCATAGGTGCGATATTCCTTCTCGGATATCTTGATCACCTCGGCGCCATGCTCGTGCGCCAGCGCTTCGAGGCGCGCCTTGCAGGCTTCCTTGCTGTCGAACGACTTGACCGGCTCGGCGAGAGCGAGCCGCTCGATCTCGGCCGGCGCGGCGTGGTGCTCGACCTCCGGCCCCGGCCCGCCCAGCAGCGACGCCCGCGAGCAGGCTGCCAGGATCAGGAAGGCCGCCGGTGCGGCTCGCAGCGCCCGGCGGCGGCTGTTGCTGGATGCGGCAAAGCGATCGTCCATGAGCTTTCCCCCTGAGGCCTGTGGCGGTGGACGCACGTTACCATGCGCTCCACCGCCTTTGAAGCAGGCACGTCCCCCCGAGGACGCTCCCATTGCCTGCCGCCGATCGGGTCAGCTTCCTTGCGTCGTCCCGCTCTTGGCGACCGCGGCCGCCGCGGCCAGCTCGGCACGATCGACCGCGCGCTGGATGTCGTCGGCGCTCGCGGCCGGCGGCAGCTGCTGGCCGCAGGCGGCGAGCAGCAAGGCGAAAGGCAGTGCAATCCGGGCCATGATCAATCCCCTTGTGCTCGGCGTCAGACCCAGAACAGGAACAGGCCCGCGAAGGCGCCGCTCATGAACGGCGTCATCCAGCTCGTCTTCGCCTTCTTGAGGAAGGTATCGATCCTCTGAACTGCTTCCATGACGACCTCCATCTGCCGGTGTGCTTGATGATGCTTCACCACAGGCCGCTGCGGCCCGCACCACTGCTGCGATCAAGGCAGCGAAGCCCTCGACCAGCGCGCGCATGCAGTTTCGTCGCAGGAATCGACATGATCGTCCCGCCGCACTGGCAATACGCGCGACCCGGTGGGCAGCCTCTCCCTCTGGAGGGGCGCGAATGTTGATGGCGAGCGACGGCCTGTCGCGTTATGGGCGGACCTGGTCCGTTTTCGATCGAGGCATCTCCGCCTTCATGCCTTCCAATCGCTCCCACGTACGCTGGACGGAAGCGCTGCTGCTGACCTCGGCGCTGTGGCTGTTCATGCTGCTCATCTTCATGCCGCGCATCATCCAGCGCCACGGCAGCGACATCGGCAGCATCTTTCTCGACAGCTCGACGATCGTCGTCTCGATCCTGTTCGGGATGCTGCTGTTCGCGGTGTTCAACGCGACGATTACCCTGACCATCGGCAGGCGGTTCGCGGCCTTGCTCGCCGCCACCATCGCGACCGCCTTCGTCCAGACCATGTTCGACCTGGTCTTCGCCGGCTGGGTGGCCGCGAACATCCAGGAGAGCTGGTACAATCTCGAGCGCTACCTCAACCAGGCCTACGAGAAATACTTCCGCTACCTGCTCGTCTACATGGTCAACGTCGCGCTGTTCCAGCTCACCTCCGCCCGCCGCCGCGAATTCATCCAGGACCGGCAGCTGAGCGACGCCCGCGCCGCCGCCCAGCAGGCGCAGCTGACGGCGCTCCGCTACCAGCTCAACCCGCACTTCCTGTTCAACTCGCTGAACTCGATCTCCGCGCTCATCGTCACCCATCGCAACGAGGATGCGGAGAAGATGACCGAGAAGCTGTCCAGCTTCCTGCGCAACTCGCTTTCGGCGGACCCTGCCCGCCTGGTTCCGCTCGAGGAGGAATTGTCGCTGATCGAGGAATATCTCGACATCGAGGGCGTCCGCTTCGGCGAGCGTCTCGACGTCGAGATCGACTGCGAATCCGACGCCGGCGCCGCCCTCGTCCCGAGCTTCATCGTCCAGCCCCTGGTCGAGAATGCGATCAAGCACGGTGTCGCCCCCTCGCGCGATCCGGTCCGCATCCGCATCGGCGCCGAGGTTACCGGCAAGGATCTGTGCATCGAGGTCGAGAACGGAACCTCGCCCCTGCTGGACGAGCCGAGCTTCGGCGCCGGCGTCGGCCTGAAGAACATCCGGCGGCGTCTCCAGGCGGTCTACGGCAAGCGCGCCAGCCTGGATATCGAGCAATTGCCGAACCGCTACCGCGCCCGGATCTGCATCCCCGAGGTGCAGCGCGGTTGACGCGGATGTTGACGAATGCTCTCGCTTCGCGCCTATGTCGGGTGCCGTTGTCCGGCGCCTGAATGGGGATTGGGTGAGATGCGCGTATTGCTGGTCGACGATGAAGCGCTGGCGCTCGATCGCCTGCGCACCTTCTTCGCGGACATCGACGGCGCCGAGGTGGTCGGCCAGGCCCGCGACGGCGACGAGGCTCTGGCCGAAATCCAGCGGCTGAAGCCCGACCTCGTCTTCTTCGACATCCAGATGCCGGGCAAGAACGGCCTCCGCGCCGCCGCCGACATCGACATCGAGCCGCGGCCCGAGATCGTGTTCGTCACCGCTCACGAACATTATGCCCCCGACGCGTTCGAGGTCGACGCTGCCGATTATCTGCTGAAGCCGGTCCGCTTTGAGCGCCTCCGCCACGCCGTCGACCGCGCCCGGCGCCGCCGCTCGCTGCGCGAGGCGGCCGAACGCGCCGACCAGCTCGAGGAGCGGCTCGCCTCGCTGAAGCCGCAGAGCTCGCAGAATGAGGGTTTCTGGGTGCCGGAGCGGAACGGCCGCCGCTGGGTGCCGATCGACAGCATCGACTGGATCGAGGCGGCGCGCGACTATGTGCTACTCCACACCAATGTGCGCAGCCACCTGCTCCGCATCACCATGGCGTCGCTGGAGGAGAAGCTGGCGGGCTCGCCGCTGCTGCGCGTGCACCGCTCCGCCTTCGTCAGGCCGGACAAGGTGTCGGAGGTGAAGCGGGAGAACCGCTCGCTGGTGCTGGTGCTCGCCGACGGCGCGAACGTCCAAGTTGGCCCGAGCTACGTGCGGGCGGTAAAGGACGCGCTCGAGTTCGACTGAACCCGGCCGTACAAGGCCGACCAGCCGGAGCTGCATTGCGCGCCGGCCTTCGCCCCGAACAGGCCGTGGGCGGGGCAGCAGCAGGGGCCGTGTTCGGCGGTATGCGGTGGATTGGCGGCAGCGCCTGGGACGCCTTCGCCGAAAATGGACGCTTCACTCATCATCTTTACTCAACAAGGGGTGGCGATGCCGATCAGAACATGATCGGCATCGACGTCGCCGCAGTCACCAGCATCGTGCTCACGAACAGAGCCGCGACGCAGGTCGAGACGGTACGGAACATTTCCGCGTTCATCTTTCATCCCTTTCGCATTTTCCCCGACTCGCCGATCGAGCCGCTGCCGTCCCCCTAATGCGGCCGCCTGCGCCGCTCAGCGCACGTTCGATGGATGCGGGGCGCGAGTCGACGGAGGCGGGCCTGGTCCGACAAACGCCGTGTCCCGCGCGACGAAGGCGCGCGCGGAATGAACTCCCGCCTATGCCGTGGAAGTGACGGACGCTCCGAAGCGTGGCTAGAAGGTGATCTTCACCGAAGGCGCGCTTCGATCCGCTTCGCCATGATGGACGGCCTCAATATTGTTGCCGTCGGGATCGAGCAGGAAAGCGGCGTAATAGCCGGGATGATAGGGCCGCTCGCCGGGGCCGCCATTGTCGGTGCCGCCATTGGCGAGCCCAGCCCGGTGGAACGCATCGACCGCCGCCCGGTCCTTCGCCTGGAATGCGAGATGGTGGCGCCCGGTCAGCCGCCCCTGCGCCGCCGCGCTGTCGGCAGACGAGACGAACAGCTCGTCCACCCAGAAATAATCCTCGGCCGCGCCGCCGATCGGCATTTCGAGAACCGCCAGCACCGCCTCATAGAAGCGGCGGCTGGCAGCGAGGTCGGCGACCACCAGCTGGATGTGATCGATCAGCCGCCCGCGATGGAGCTCCTGCGTTTCCACGACGATCTTCTCCCAGGCGCCCGCGCGGGCGCGACGCCCTAGAAGATGATCGCGACGACGATGACGAGAAGAATGAGAGCGCCGATGCTGATCGTGACGTTGCGGCCCATGATGCGTCTCCTATTTCCAAAAGCCTCAACCGACTCGATACGCATCCGTTCCGTCCCAAAGCGCTGCCGCTGCGTGAACGCCGATTAGCTCATGTCTGAGAAGTCAGCGTTAGCGTTGGTATCGTTCTCTGCCGACCCTGCGTTCAGTCGCTTCAGCACGGGCTTCGCCCAGGGCGCCGGGCTCTGCGAAGGCAGCCGATCAGTGGTGTTTGCTTCCGTCATGGTCTTCCTTTCCAAAGATATGCTCGTATGGGCTCTAGGCGATAAAGTCAGAGCTCGCGAGGGGAACTTGGCTCGCCAAGGTGACGTTGAGGGCGAAATCCGCCATTCCGTCGCCGTCGACATCGCCTTCGAGGCGCCAATAGCCCGACCCCGTATCATAGGCGCGAAGCTCACCGGCGCCGCCGCCGAAGGCGTTGCTCCCGATAAAGGTGAACGACTGGTCACCCGCCACGCCGGCATTCGCATCGAGAAGGCGAAGATCGATCTTGTCGATGCCCGAGGTGAAATCCAGAACGCTATCCGCATTGTCGACAGCGGAATCGGACAGCCGGCGAACCTGGAACGTGTCGCTGCCGCTGCCGCCCGAGAGACTATCGGTCCCGCCGGCACCCCACAATATGTCGTCTCCTGCCCCGCCGATCAGAGTGTCGTCGCCGGCACCCGAATAGAGCCTGAGGCTGCCGTTCTGGACCGCGCTGCCATCCACCTTGAACACCTGCCCGGCGTTGAGCAGGGAATTGCCGTTGACGATAAGCGTTCCGCCGGGCGCCACATTGCCGTTGGCGAGCGTAAGATCATAGGAGGGGAGCCCGCCGGAGCTCAGCGCATATCGGTCGCTGACGGAGATCGCCTCCATGTTCCTCAGCTGGGCGTCGCCGAGGACGACTGTATTCATGCCGGCAACGCCGCGGATGATGAGAACGTCGCTTCCAGAGCCGCCGTCCACCACGTCGTTCGCGCCCCAGCGGGTTCCTTCGAAATGGAAACCGTCATTGCCGGCGCCCGCGGTCAGCAGATCCGTTCCATAGCCGCCATAGATCAGGAAATAGCCATCGGTCTCGGCAGAGCCGTTGAAGGTGAAGGTCTCGCCGGCGCCCAGGGACGAACCGTTGACGGCGAACCTCTGTCCCGCCTTCACGTTCGCGTCGAGCAGCGTCACGTCATAATTGTACGTGTTGCCGGCAAGATCGCCGAACCGCGTCGAAGCCCCGGATTGGACGGAGAGATATTCCACATCGACAAGGCTGTCCGCGCCCATCGTGACCGTATAATTGCCCTGCAGAACGACGACATCGCTGCCGGAGCCGCCGTCCACCCGATCGGCAGCCGTATAGGCGGCTCCAAAGTAGATGCCGTCGTCGCCCGCGCCGGCCCAGACCGCATCGTCACCGCCGTCCTGGAAGTAGAAGGCGTCGACCCCCGTCCCGCCTACCAGCATGTTGTCGGCGCTGTTGCCTCGAAGCGAAGCCCCCGCCGAGCCCGTATAGGTCAGCTTCTCGACATAATCAGGCAGCTGATAGCTGGCCACCGACGTCCGAACCTCGTCCGCATCGCCCTCACCCGCCTGCTCCGTCACAACGTCACCGGCATCGTCCACGATGTAGATGTCGTTGCCGGTGCCGCCGATCATCGTGTCGGCGCCCAGGCCGCCGCTGATCAAATTGTCGGCGTCGTTGCCCGTCAGCGTCTGATTGACGTTGCCGAGGCCGGCCAGCCGCTCGATGTTCGGAAGGGCCGCGATGCTGTAGCTTGTGAGCGTGGTTCGAATGTCGTCCGCGGTGCCTTCGCCCGCGTCTTCCGTCACTGCGTCAGCGACGTTGTCGACGAAATAGATGTCGTCGCCGGTGCCGCCGCTCATGGTGTCGATGCCGGCGCCGCCGTTTAGAATGTCATTGCCCGCCTCGCCAATCAGCAGGTCGTCGCCGGCGTCGCCGGTTATGTCGTCATCTCCGGCGCCGCCGTTCAGCTCGTCATTGCCGCCGTTGCCGTTGATGCGGTCGTTGCCTTCCTTCGTATGGATGACGTTGCGGTCAGTGCTGCCGAAAACCCAGTCGTCGAGACTGCCGGTGACCACGTTCTCGATCCCGAGGAGCGTTTCCCGATTGTTATAGCTGTCGAGCGCTTCGCCCGGGCCGAGACTGCTGAAGAGATTGCGGCCGGGCGGGTTGAGGAAGAAGCCCGACATGTTGACTATGATACCGAACGTCCCCGTTTCGGTGGAATAATCGGCCGTGTCGATCCCGTCGCCGCCGTTCAGGCTGTCCACGCCGCCACCGCCGATGAGGCGATCGTCGCCGGCCCCGGCATTGAAGAAATTCTGAGCGCTGCCGCCGATTAGAATGTCGTTTTGCGCACTGGTGTCGGCATGTTCGATGCCGATTAACGTGTCGCGATCACCGAAATTGTCGATCGCTTCACCGGCCGCGACGGTGGCACCTGCATTGGGATGACCGGCAGGGACCACAAAGTCGGCCCCTGATAGGTTCAGGACCACTCCAACGGTCCCTGTTTCCGCACCGATCAGGTTCTGGGAATAGTCGATGCGGTCGCCGCCGGCGCCGGCGTTGACGACATCGTTGCCGCCGCCCGGAGTGATGACATCAAAGCCGTCGCCCGTGGTGATGATGTCGTTTGCCCGACCGGTGCGAATCGTGGCGCTGGCGCCGTTGCCGACGGTGATGACGAACGCCTCGATACCGGTGTACGTCACGCGGCTGCCGCTCGAGTCATTCCTGAAGATACCTTTGTAACCCGAGGCGAGGTCGCCGGGGGTCACGTCAGTCGCTTCCCAGGACACGAAACCGGTCTTCCCGCTATAGTCTACGATCAGCGTATCGAAGCCGGATCCGCCAGTCACACCGTCCGCGCCGCTATAGTGAGTGACGGTGTCGTCGCCCCCACCCACATCGACTGTTTCCGAGGTGCTCGTAAACGCACCGCCGCCAAGCGAACGGTCAACGCTAGTGACGATCCAATCGTTGCCCGAGCCGGTCTTCAGCGTTCCAAACGCTTCGAAATTCGTGAAACTGCCAACCTCGGCAAAATAGATGTCATAGCGGACATCGAAAATGATATCCGTCGTCGCCTGCGACAGATCGGCCGAAATCACGTCGAAGCCGATACCGCCATGTGCAATGTCGTCACCCGCGCCGACATCCACGAAATCGTCGCCTGAACCGCTGGCAACCTGATCGTTTCCCGCGGCGGTGACGATGGTGTCAGCCCCGCTTCCCGTTATGATGCTGAAGCGGTCGATATTTTGAAAGGTCGCGGAGCTTGAGGGGCTAGCCAGCGAATCCGTGAAACTGCCGCTGAAACCGCTGGCGTCCGCCTGCGGACGTGACGTGTTCCCCGGACCGGCTGTGAAGATCGCTGCAGTCGCATTCTGATAATCGATGAACAGCGTATCGATACCTGTGCCGCCATCGACGATATCAATACCAGTTCCAGAAACGATCAGAAAATCGTCGCCGCCCTTACCATCCACCGTGTCGTCGCCCCCGCGCCCGCTGAGCGAGTCATTGCCCTCGCCGCCGATCAGCGTGTCATTCCCATCGCCGCCGGTGACGGTGAATGTCTCGAAGCCGGAAAACTGGCCGCGATTGCTTGTGATGGTTCCGTCCGAATTGACAACGAAGGTCGTTGACTCAGCCAGCGACTCGAACTGAGCCACGAGACTGTCCATCCCGGCTCCACCGTCGAAGTTGATCTGATTGGAGGAGAAAATACCGAGAACTCGAAACGTGTCGTCACGGTTGCCACCGGTGAAAACAACGGATTCGATATCTTGGAAGCCCACGCCGTTCGCGTTGCCTAACAGCGTTCCCAATGTGGTAGCATTTACGAGGAAGTTTTCAACTTGATCGGCGGAGATGTCCGAGATCAGAATATCGTTCCCCGCGCCGCCATACACATACACCGAACCAGTCTTTGTGATGTTGATGACGTCGTTGCCTTTGCCGGCGCCGACCTGAATGGCCTCCATGTTTGTGGCGACCACCGTGCCGAACAGCTCGACATCGCTGCCGATCTCTATGCTCAAGGCTGCGCTCGCAGTGCTCCAATTGGCTTGCCAGAAATCGTGTCCTGCGCCACCGTCGGACCAATCCGTCAAAGACGTCGAATAGAAGCCGTCATCTCCGTTGCCGCCGTCCAGGATGTTGGTGCCGAGCCCGCCCCACAGCGTATCATTTCCATCGCGCGTTCGGATAACGTCATCGCCAGCGCCGCCATGAATGGTGAAAATCTCGAAGCCGGCGAACTGACCATAGCTGCTGCTGATCACCTCCAGATTGGCGGCGAAGCTCACCGATTGAGTGAAAGTTCTGAAGTCGAACAACAGTGAGTCGGCGCCTTCTCCCGCATCGAATTGCACGTTCAAGGCCGCCGAGGATGGCCGCACCTCAAGAGAGTAAGAATCATTGCCCGAAGAACCTACGATCCGAACATTCTCCATGTTGAAGAAATCGACGAAGGACTCATAGCCTGAACTATGTGAAACCCTTCCATCGAAACTACCGTTGCCGAAAGTATCGGCAACTCGCACCGCAGTGCCAACTTCGAAGCTTCTAGAAATGTACAAACTATCATACCCAGCAAGCCCGTCTAAAACGCGCATATAGCCGCCACGGTCGGTAACAGTGAATGTGTCGTCTTGGGAGGTCCCGCCGGTGTACCCATCAGGCGGATTGATAACATTCACTGCCACTACGCTTCCCCCTAGGCCAGATCAGCTGTCTAAAATGCTGAGGAGCATGCTCTAACCACATGAAAGATCGGCGTAAAGACAAGGCCATTGCTGATTATGGGACGACAGACGGACAACTTACACGCAGCCGTCCCTGGAGCGCCTAGCTGCGCTCGCTGTCATGAGGATCCGCAGGGCCACGAAAAGAAAAGGGAAGCGGATTTGAGCCGCTCCCCTTTGATCCTTCGAACCTTAGCTAAGGTGTCAGGCCGTCGCGACTTCCGCCGCGTCGATCTTCACGCCCGGCCCCATCGAGGAGCTGAGCGCGACCTTCTTGACGTATTTGCCCTTGGCGCCGGTCGGCTTGGCCTTGACGATCGCGTCCACGAACGCGTCGAAGTTGCGGCGGAGGTCCTCGTTCGAGAAGCTCGCCTTGCCGATGCCCGAGTGGATGATGCCGGCCTTCTCGACGCGGAACTCGACCTGGCCGCCCTTGGCGGCCTTCACCGCCTCAGTGACGTTCGGCGTCACAGTGCCGAGCTTCGGGTTCGGCATCAGGCCCTTTGGACCCAGCACCTTACCCAGCCGGCCGACGATGCCCATCATGTCCGGGGTCGCGATGACGCGGTCGAAGTCGATCGTGCCGCCCTGGATGGTCTCCATCAGGTCCTCGGCGCCAACCACGTCGGCACCCGCCGCGGTCGCTTCCTCGGCCTTGTTGCCGCGCGCGAACACGGCAACGCGGACGTCCTTGCCGGTCCCGGCGGGCAAAGTCACGACCCCGCGCACCATCTGGTCAGCATGGCGCGGATCGACGCCCAGGTTCAGCGCGACTTCGATAGTCTCGTCGAACTTGGCGGTCGCATTGCTCTTGGCGAGCGCGATGGCTTCATCGACGCCGTAGAGCTTCTCGCGGTCGACAGTTCCGACCTGCGCCTTCTGCTTCTTGGTCAGCTTCGCCATGATCAGCCCTCCACCACTTCAAGGCCCATCGAGACGGCCGAGCCCTCGATGATCTTGGTCGCCGCGTCGAGATCGTTGGCGTTCAGGTCCTTCATCTTCGTCTCGGCGATCTCGCGAAGCGCCGAGCGCGTGATGCGGCCCGCCGACACCTTGCCCGGCTCCTTGGAGCCCGACTTCAGCTTGGCCGCCTTCTTGATCAGGAAGCTCGCCGGCGGCGTCTTGGTCTCGAACGAGAAGCTGCGGTCCGCATAGACGGTGATCACCGTCGGGATCGGCATGCCCTTCTCGACTTCCTGCGTGGAGGCGTTGAACGCCTTGCAGAATTCCATGATGTTGACGCCGCGCTGACCCAGAGCCGGGCCGATCGGCGGCGACGGATTGGCGGCGCCCGCGGGCACCTGGAGCTTGATGTAGCCCGTTACCTTCTTTGCCATTGTTCACTCTCTTTCAAGTCTAGCGGTCCAAGCGGACGCACAGGGCATCCTCCCGCAAATGTTCCGCGCTGTAGCTTGGAAGCGGCGGCCCATAACGCAAGTCGCCGCCGGGGTAAACAGCTAGGCCGCTCGCGGCTTCAGCAGGCTGTCAGGATCGCGGCTGAAGGATATACCCATCGAAAGGCTCTCCGCGATCCGGCCGGCCTTTTCCTGCAGCGCCGCTGCGCTGGCGGGGTCAAGCATCTCCTCCGTCGTCTCGCGCCAAAGAGCAAGCCAACGTTCGAACGATGCCGAGGAGATCCGGTCGCCATGCTTCACATGCGCCGGCAGCGGCCGGCCCTTATAGCGGCCGCTGGTCAGCATGACCGAGGACCAGAAGGACTGGAGCTTGTCGAGATGCTCCGGCCAGTCATGGATGGCGTCGTTGAACACCGGCCCGATCAGCGTGTCCTGCCGCACCTTCGCATAGAAGGTATCGACCAGCGCCTTCAGGCTCTCCTCGGTGATGCCGCGAAACTTCATCTTCTCTTCCACAATAGCGAGGGGGCGCCCGCGACGCCGCCTCTATGTCGATGCTCAGGCCGCATGTTTCCAGATCGGCTCCAGCGCGAGGTGGGGCGGAGTGGGCTCCTTGCGGGTGCGTCATGACTCCGCCGCCACGCGCATATCAAGCTGCTGCCAAGCCTGCGGACGGCATCGCACCCAAGCTGGACGATCCCGCACAGGCGGCGATGCCGCAACCGTCACACGTCTGTCACCCCCCTGTCACGGAGCGCGCCCAGAAACGGCCGCAACAGGTCATCCGGCGAGCGGCTGGATGCGGAACCGTTCGGGGCGCCGTCTGGCGCGGATGGAGAGACGATGAGCGCACGGCTGCTGCTGGTCGAAGACGATCCGCATCTCGTGAAGCTGCTCCAATGGCATTTCGAGCGGGAAGCGTTCGAGGTCGTCCACACGCCCGACGGCGATGAGGCGCTGCTGCTCGCCAAGAAGTCGCCGCCCGACATCGTCCTGCTCGACTGGATGATCGAAGGTCCGTCGGGGCTCGAGGTCTGCCGGCGCCTGCGCCGCTGCCCCGCCACCGCCGCCCTGCCGATCATCATGGTCACCGCGCGCGGGGAGGAGGCGGACCGGATCCGCGGCCTCGAGGCCGGCGCCGACGATTATGTCACCAAGCCTTTCTCGCCGGGCGAGCTGGTTGCCCGCGTCGGCGCCGTGCTGAGGCGCGTCCGCCCGGCGCTCGCGGGCGAGCAGCTGGCCTTCAGCGATCTCACGATGAACCTCGCCGAGCACAAGGTGCGGCGGGCGGGACGCATGATCCCGCTGGCGCCGACCGAATTCCGGCTGCTGCGCCACCTGATCGGCGATCCGGGCCGCGTCTTCTCCCGTGCCCGGCTGGTCGAGGCGATCTGGCCGAACGACCGCGAAATCGACGAGCGCACGGTCGACGTCCACATCCGGCGCCTGCGCAGCGCGCTCAATGCCGGCGGCGGCCCGGACCTGATCCGCACCGTGCGCGCCGCCGGCTATGCGCTCGACGACGATGCCTGACGTCTCCGCACCGCGGCCGGCCTTTGTGGGCGCCGCCGGCCTCACGGCTGCAATCGTCCTCTACGCTCTTCTTGCCCGCGATCCCGCCGGGCTCGCGGCTCTTCCCGCTCCGCTCCCGCCGCCGCCGCTGCCGGCGCCGCCACCCTCCCCCACGCTTGAGACCGTCGCGCCGGCTCCTCCGGTCTCTACCGACGGTCTCGTACTCTACGGCGTCTCCGGCGGAGGTTCTGCAGGCATGGCGGCGATCATCGGCATGGCCTCCGGCTATCCCCGCATCGTTCCAGTCGGGCGCGAATATCGGCCAGGGCTCGTCGTCAAGGAAGTCGGCGCCACCCACGCGGTGCTTGCCGACGCAGGGCGCGAAACGCGGCTGGAGTTGAACGGCTCGAGATCGACCGTCAGCAGTCAGCCCTCTCCCGCTCCCGCGCCGCCCCCCGCTCCAGGCTTGGCGGGCATGGACGCGCCCGCGCTTCGGCTCGGCCTCCGTCCCCAAAAGGCGAACGGCCGCATCACCGGGTTCGAGCTCAAGGCCGGCGCCGATCTGCCCGTCCTCCACCGGGCCGGCCTCCGTCCCGGCGATGTGATCCTGGCGGTGAACGGCCAGGCCTTCGAGAGCGAGGAGAAGCTGCTGGAGCTTCCGCGGGAAATCGCCGGCTCCTACGTCGCGGAATTCGAAGTGGAACGCGCTGGAGACCGGATCAAGCTCTCCCTGCCCGTCAATCCAACATCGCCGGCATCAAAGTAGAGTTAAGGTGTGTGTCGATCATGTGAACGAAAGATTGCAGTCATATTACAGTTGAGCTGCTGCAGTTTAGTTCCGTAGTTGTAATATAAGCATCATCAAACGCCCATAGCTCCCGCCTCGACACTTCGAATCGAAAAGCGATTCGGGTTCACGGGAACAAAGGGGCAGATGATGACCAACCTTCGCAAACTTCTTCTCCTCACGGCGGCGCTTCCGCTTGCGGCCTGCGGCGCGGACGATGTGGCTTCACCGGGTGAGGGCGTGCTCGTCCCCGGGCCGACTCCGTCGCCCTCGCCCTCCCCCTCGCCTTCACCGACCCCGACGCCTCCGGGCGGACCCGCCGCTTCCTGCCCCACCGGCACGACCGACCGGGGCATCCTCAGCAACCGCCGCAATTGCGAGATCTCCGGCACCATCACAGGTCAGCGCCTGATCCAGAACCTGCCGGGCGTAGTCTACTCGCTCGCCGGCCGCGTCCAGGTCGGCACCGATTGCGGCGCCGATCCCGCGGCGCCGATCGCCGGCTGTCAGACCTCGCAACTCACCATCGATCCGGGCACGGTGCTGTTCGGCTCGGGCGGCCTCGACTTCCTGATCGTTAACCGCGGCTCGCAGATCTTCGCGGAAGGCACGCAGAACAGCCCGATCATCTTCACCAGCCGCCAGAATATCGAAGGCACCGCGACCGAGAACTCGATCGGCCAGTTCGGCGGCCTCGTCATCCTCGGCCGCGCGCCGATCCAGAGCTGCAACCAGCCCAACGTGCCGGGCGGCAGCGTCAACTGCCAGTCGCAGGTCGAGGGCACGACCGGCCTCTACGGCGGCGCCACCGCCAACGACAATAGCGGCCGGCTGCGCTACCTCCAGGTTCGCTATCCGGGCTTTGAAGTCTCGACCGGCAACGAGCTGAACGGCATCACCCTGGCCGGCGTCGGCTCCGGCACCACCGTCGAGCGGATCCAGGTCCACAACAGCTCGGATGACGGCATCGAGTGGTTCGGCGGCACCGTCAACGGCCGCTACATCGTCATCACCGGCGCCGACGACGACAGCCTCGACACCGACTTCGGCTACAAGGGCGCCAACCAATATGTGATCGTCGTCCAGCGCACCGGCGGCGGCGACCGCGTGATCGAGGCCGACACCAACGGCAACGGCAACAATGTCCCCCGCTCCTACCCGAAGTTCGCAAACGCCACCTTCGTCAGCCGCCGCAGCGCCGATGCGTTGCTGTTCCGCGGCGGCACCGACTTCGCGGTGCTGAACAGCGTCGTCACCGGCTCGCCCATCTGCCTCGACGTCGACGATAGTTCGGTGACCCTGCAGGCCTCCGGCGCCGCCGCCGAGGAAGCCGGCCCGCCCGCCTTCCGCTCGGCCTTCTTCTCCTGCGCCAATCCGTTCCGCGACGAAGCCGACGGCACTGCCGCCCAGATCGCTGCGATCTTCAGCGGCAACAACAACGTCTCGAACGGCACGAACTCGCTCCAGAACGTGTTCGTGAACGGCACCAACGAGAGCGCGGTGGTCGCCACCAATCCGACCAGCTTCAGCAGCTTCCTGCAGGTGGCCGGCTATATCGGCGCGGTCCGCGACAATGCCGACCAATGGTTCATCGGCTGGACCTGCGGCCTGGGCTTCACGACGCCGTCCTGCACCGCGTCGCCGGCGGCCTGAACCATCCACCGAATAGCTGAAGTAAGCCTGGGGGTTTCGTGATGACCAGCCGCACCTTGTTCGGGAGCCTGCTGCTCCTCACCACCGCGCTCGTCCCGGCGGCGGCGCTCGGCCAGACCCCAGACGGACCGCTCGTCGCGGACGCCGCGCCCGCCGCGGCACCGCCGGGCCAATATGAGGGCCTCGAAATCTCCGCGCCGGGCGCCGATCCGGAGGCGGAGCAGGAGATCGTCGTCACCGGCCGCAACATCCCCGACGTGATCCGCTCGACGCCGGAGGTGATCTCGGTCCTCTCCAGCGCCGACATCGCCCGAACCGGCGAGGGCGACATCGCCGGCGCGCTCCAGCGCGTCACCGGCCTCAGTGTCGTCGGCAGCGGCTTCGTCTACGTGCGCGGCCTCGGCGAGCGCTACTCGCTCGCCTTGCTCAACGGCTCACCCCTTCCCTCGCCCGAGCCGCTGCGACGCGTCGTGCCGCTCGACATCTTCCCGACCAGCGTCATCGCCAGCTCGGTCGTCCAGAAGAGCTATTCGGTGAACTATCCGGGCGAGTTCGGCGGCGGCGTCATCAATCTCACCACCGTCTCCGCGCCGCGCGAGGATTTCTTCACGATCGGCGGCAGCATCGGCGGCGACACCGAAACCACCGGCCAGCTCGGCTACACCTATTACGGCTCCGACACCGACTGGACCGGCTTCGACGACGGCAGCCGCGACATCCCGCGTCCGCTGCAAACCGCGATCAACTCCAACCGTCTGATCGTCATCGGCCCGAACTTCACCGAGAACCAGGTGAAGGACATCACCGCCAGCCTGCTGAACGCGTCCACCACCCTCGTCCAACGCAACGACAACATCCCGGTCAACGGCAGCCTCGGCTTCAGCGGCGCGACCACTTATGACGTGCCAGGTCTCGACCAGCAGCTCTCGATCATCTTCGCGGCCAACTGGAGCAACAGCTGGCAGACCCGCGGCGGCCTCCAGCAGGTCGCCGCCGGCATCACCCCGATCGACGGCACCGACACGCTCCAGCCCGACGTCGACTATCGCTTCCTGTCGACCGAGAACCGCATCCTGGTGAACGGCCTGATCGGTTTCGGCCTCAGCTTCGGCGAGCACAAGCTGCGCTGGACCAACCTCTATATCCGCGACACCCTCAAGGAAGCGCGGATCCAGGCCGGCACCAACCAGATCAACGTCGGCGCCGATCCAGTCAGCATCTCCAACATTGCCTGGTTCGAGCGCCAGCTGATCGACACCCAATTGGTCGGGGAGTTCAACTTCGGCGACCTCGACCTGGACCTCCGCGGCACCTACGCCCAGTCTCAGCGCGAATCCCCGTACGAGCGCACGATCAGCTACCGCTTCGACGAACGCGTCGACGATTCCGTCAACGATCTCAGGACCAACGGCCAGTTCGCCCGCGTCGCCTTCAGCAACCTGGTCGACGACGTCTATGCCGGCGGGGCCGACATTGCCTACAAGGTGCCCGTCGAGATGGACCTCACCGTCTCCGCCGGCGGCGCCTACCTGAAGAACGACCGCCGCGCGACCCGCCGCGACTTCCGCTACACGCCGCTCGACATCCTGCCGCTCGAGGTCGCGCAGGAGCGGCCCGACTTCCTGCTCTCCGACTTCAACGTCTACACCTACGACATCGTCCTCACCGACATCTCCGGCACCGCCGGCGCCGCGCGCTACGAGGCCGATCTCGAGGTCCGCGCCGGCTACGTCCAGCTTGAGCTCGAGCCGATCGACAGCGTCCGCCTCCAGGCCGGCGTGCGCTACGAGGATGCCGACCAGACGGTCACCCCGATCGACCTGTTCGGCACCGGCGGCGCCGACATCACGCCGTCCGCCATCTTTGAGGATTATTTCCTCCCCGCCGCCACGCTCACCTGGAACCTCGCCCAGAACATGCAGATCCGCCTGCATGCCTCCAAGACCATCGCCCGTCCCCAGTTCCGCGAGCTCGCCCCGCAGCAATATTCGGACCCCGACACCGACCGCACCTTCTTCGGCAACCAGTTCCTGACCGACAGCGAGCTGTTCAACGCCGAGGCCCGCTACGAATATTATTTCGCCCGCGACCAGCGCTTCAGCCTGGCCGGCTTCTACAAGGATATCGACCGGCCGATCGAGGCGGTCGCCTTCCAGCAGGGCGGCACCTTCTTCACCACCTTCGCCAACGCCCCCAAGGCGCGGCTCTACGGCGGCGAGATCGAGCTCCAGAAATATTTCGCCCTCGACACGCTGGGCGCCGACTTCCTCACCACCCGCCGCGCCGTCCTCATCGCCAACTACACCTACTCCGAGAGCAACATAAAGGTCGGCCCCGACGACACGACCATCCCGGTCGGCACCGCCGGCGCTCCGGTCCCGGCGGCGAACGTGTTCGACGACGGCACGCCGCTCACCGGCCAGTCGACGCACCTCGCCAACCTCCAGCTCGGCCTCGAGAACACGGAGCGCCTGTCCCAGCAGACCCTGCTCCTCACCTATGCCAGCCGCCGCGTCACCAATCGCGGCCCCGGCCAGCAGCCCGACATCTTCGAGAAGCCGGGCCTGCGCCTCGATTTCGTCGCCCGCGAGGGCTTCAGCCTGTTCGGCCGCGAAGCCGAGCTGAAGTTCGAGGCCCGCAACCTCCTCGGCGAGGATTATGAGGAGTTCCAGACCCTGAACGCCAGCCGCATCGACACCAACAGCTACGACATCGGCACCAGCTTCAGCCTCGGCCTCGAAGTCACTTTCTAACCGCCGCGCAGCGGCATCCCGCCCCCCTCCGCGCCTCCCCTTCTTCTCCGCGCCTCCGCGTGAGAAAAGAGGCGCTGACGCCAAGCCGCAAAGCCGCAAGGAAGAACCACAGGGCCCGCCCGCCGAAGCCTCGGCGAAGGGTTGCAATGTAGGAAATCCTCTGCGCTAGGCTGGGGATGCCCAGCCGCCCCTTCACCCGCGCCCAGGCGCTCCAGAACCGCCGCTTCCTCGAAGCCCTCCGCCGCACCGGCAACGCCCGCCTCGCCGCCCGCGAGCTCAATGTCAACCGCGCCACCTACACCAAGCGCCGCGCCGGATGCGCCGCCTTCGCCCAGGACTGGGACGCCGCCCTCGCCGCCGCCCACGCCGCCTTCAAGCTCGCCGGGGGCCAGAGACCGCCCGAACCTCATTCTCCCCTCCCGGCCTTCCGGGAGGGGCCGGGGGTTGGCCCTTCCTCCCTCCGCACGAAAGGCGGCGAACCCACAATCGTCCGCCTCAAGTCCGGCCGCCTCCAGCTCCGCCTCGCCCCCGCCGGCCGCATGACCAGGGCGGCCGAGCAGGCCTTCTTCGCCGCCCTCTCGGCGAGCGCCAACGTCCGCCTCTCCGCCGCCGCCGCCGGCTTCGCCCATTCGAGCTTCTATGCGCGGGCCCGCAAGGCCCCCGCCTTCGCCCGCGAGAAGCGCCTCGCGCTCGAAATGGGCTATGAGCGGCTCGAGGCGGCCGCGATCGCCGCCGCCGTGCCGGAGAGCCATGCCGACGACGGCTGGCGCCACAATGATGCGCCCCCGATCCCGCAGATGAGTGCGGACCAGGCGCTCCAGCTCCTCTTCCTCCACCAGAAGGGCGTGCGCCTCGGCTGGGACGCCCCGCACCGCCGCCGCCGCCGCGGCGAGTCCGACGAGACCCACCGCACGCGCCTCCAGGCCATGTATCAGTCGGAGAAGGCCCGCGAAGCCGAAGCCGCCGCCCTCCGCCGCGCCGCCCAATATGAAGCGACCGGCGACTGGCGCTTCCCCGAAGAAGAACCGCCCCCCGCCCTCCCGGCGCTGGAGCAGGTGACGGGCTGGAGCAAGGCGGACCCAAACAAGCAGCCGCACAACCCGAGGAAGGCGCTGTTCGGCGGGTGGCGGCTCAAGGATTGGAAGAAGCGCCGGAGGCGGTAAACCTCAAGCTCGCCAAGGAGCCCTCCCGCCGCGCCACCGGCCAGACCCTCTACATCCTCGACGAGCCCACCACGGGCTTGCATTTCGAGGACGTGCGCAAGCTCCTCGAGGTCCTCCACGCCCTCGTCGACCAGGGCAACAGCGTCGTCGTCATCGAGCACAATCTGGAGGTCATCAAGACCGCCGACTGGGTCATCGACCTCGGCCCCGAAGGCGGCGACAAAGGCGGCGAGATCGTCGCCGAGGGCACGCCGGAGCAGGTCGCGCGGGAGGTGCGGTCATATACCGGGAATTATCTGAAGCCGCTGCTCGAAGGCCATGCGCCGGAGGTGGTGGAAGCACCGAAGGCGAAGGGGCGGCGCTCGGCGGCGGTGCGGGAGCGGGAGACGGCGGAGTGAAGCTAACAGGCCTGAAACAGCCCAAAACCTGAACGTAGCTACTAACTAGTAGATCAATTGGTCCGATATAGGAATGGTCGAGACCACGTTCGTGCTCCCGTCTTGCAAAGCCGATCTTGCGTTAACTCGCTTTCCGGTTGGTGTGGCGCGGGCGTATCTTCCTGGCGCGGTGTCGGCGCAATCCAAAGCCGCACCGCCCAAATTTCGTCTTGGTCCGCCTGCTTTGCCATGATGCCGCCTTCCCACCGATTCGGAAGCGATAACGGCTCTCCCCAGCTGTAGGAAAGAACAAAAAAGGAACGCTGGGCAGGGTCGGTGAAGGATAATACATTCAGAGGCCTGATGCTATCGATAAGGCCGATCATCTGCGATTTGCCCGCCTCCGCGCGCTAGTGAGGACCCTAGCACTCTCCTCCCTGAAAACGTCCCGAGCGCGAAAAGTGAAGGTCTCCTCCTCCGGCATATCGAGGGAGTAAGCATCCTTCTCCCGCATCTCCTCGGCGTGAAGGTATTCGATGAACTTGTCGACACGGTCCAGGCGAAGCTCAACTCTCTTATACCGGTCACGTTTCATAAACAGATCGTATTCCAGCTTGGCCGCCTCTGCCGTATAATTGCTTACCTGTTCGTCAAACAACCCGCAGTCGACGCAAACGAGGTCCAAGTAGGTGAAGTAATATGCCAGGTCGTTCAACATGTAGAGTCCGTATGGCGTGATTTTCACAGCATCGACGGCATCAGAATAGAAATCGAGGCGGTTGTTAGCTTCGACGAACCCATGCTTTAGCAGAACATCAAGATTGCTGTGAAGATCGTCAAGCATGTTGAACGTTTCAACGAAATGAGATTGCAGCTGGGCGACCGGCACATAACCTGCTGTTCCGCCCTCCACGAGCTTTGCTAGCTTCCTCAAAATGCGCAGCGCCGTAAAATGAGAACAGTGGCGATTGAAGCGGAGCTGAAATATGTTGGGAATGTCGCTCATCTTTTCGTCGTAAAAGTAGCGAGACGGTATCATGACCGGCTTTATGACCTGATGAATCTGGAAGTCCCACGTGGGCGCAGACAGTATCTCATCCACATTTGTGTAGCCAGAAAGCAAGAAACTTCTGAACAAGTCTAGCGACAATCGCGTGTCCCCATGTGCACAAGCCGTCAAGAAGTTTGTGAGGTGAGACTTGTGCTTGGCGAGCTCCTTCCGAACTACGGCAAGGTAGCTGCAGCACTCTTGGACAGTTTTCTGGTCTGCATCCAGCAGGAGTTCATCAGGACCAGATGAAGCTAGAAGGTCCTCTGTATACTCAAGCCTCTTTCTGAATACCTCAGCAGGTCGTGGAGAGCTAATGTGGAAGCCAGAATTCTGGAAGGCGTCCAAGACGCCGTGAATCTTGGAGTTGTAGAACCGTTCTTCACGCATTGAGATTAGGACAGTGCAGCCTAGCTGGTCGGCGACCTCTTGCGCGGAGGTAAAGCAGAAATCCTGAACGTGGCCGGCGTACTGGTCGGTATTATCAAGGACCACCACGATGCCCTTGCCCCTTACCTGCCAGTAACGGACCAACTGCTGTGCACAAAACGCCTTGTCGGCTTTCCACTCTGCGAGGAGTGAGTTGAGCCGCATGTTGTATGCCTCTGAGGCGGGAGGGAGGCCAGCTAGATCCTGCTTTTGGACCACAGAAAACCGCTCGTGAAAAAGAGTGTGGATCAGTTCATCCCGCTCGCTTTCAAGAATATGATCTACGTCGAGGTGTTCCACCAGGTTGGACCACAAGCTAGACCGGATTACCGCCGTGTCTTCCGGAACTTTCAGAAGATCAAGGATAACAACGATGGAATGGTCTCTGAGCCAAGACGGCGGATTGTAGTGTAATAGACGTTTGATGAACGTCGATTTTCCTGCACCCTTACCGCCGAACAGGACAAGAACCTCTCCCTTTTTATTGCGTTTGACGGCCTTAGTTATTTTTGCTCCTATTTGTCCTCCGTCGTGGGTGTCCTCAAGCTGCTTAATTCCATATTCTTTCAGGTGGGGGCTCAACGCATCTTGGATCAGGCTTCGCATGCCCTGGAGAGTATGCTGATCGTCGCGTTGAGAAACGTAGCACCTCTCCATGAAAGTGGGGTCATCGTCGCCGATGACGCCGAAGTAGCGGTTAACCAGAGGCCGAAGAAATGGAGCCAGCCGGTTGGAGGCGATTGGATGGGAGAATGACGGGACTCGCTCTTTAGAATAGAATATCGATCGATCTTTAGGAGGGGCGCTTGTCAGCAAAGAAGCCAGCGATGAGCGGTCGACCACAGACGTGTAAGATAGACTGTTGATCGCGCGAGTATACTCCTCCAAGAAGAAATCAAGCCGACGAATGACAAACGCCCTCATCGTATCCCACCGACGGGACTTTTCAAAGGTCTTAAATAGGATCCATTCATGACCATTTGTGATGGCGGCATATTCGCAGCCGACATCTACGCAATATGTCCGAACCTGCATCACCGCATCTTTAATCGCGGCATCACTTAGAAGCTTCTCCAAGCTAATATACGCGGAGGTCTCAGATACATCAGCCGGTGCAGGAAGAGAAAAGAATTCCCCCTCACGCTTAGCTTCGATCAAAATGATAGGGTCATCATTAGTCTTTCTAAGCACGTAGTCGGCGTATCCGGGTCTGATGTATTCCTCGACTGTCAAACGGTTTCGCGGCCAAGTCAGGACGCTATGAAGCACGACGTCAATTATCTTGTGTCGGGTCTCTGCCTCATTTCGGTTCCGCTCATTCGCCGATTCAACGAGCGTTCTGAGTTCTTGGAATGCCTCATCATTTGCCATCGTTCACTCGCCGCAATCCTCTAGGTTTAAGAAGGGTAGGCGCAGGCTTCGCGCTTCACAACGGGTTCGCCGCTGCTCAAGTAGTCTCTCCGGTCCGCAATTCACGTCGCCTCACCGCCGCTGCCACTTCACCCCGTCCTTCCACTGCCGTTCGGTCGGCAGCGGCAGCGGCAGCGGGTCGCCGGTGGGCGGGTCGCGGGTGAGCTCCAGCTTGGATTGTCATAGTCTAGTGAGCATTTCGCCCAGTCTGATCTTGGCCGGTTCGCTCAATTCTACGCAGGTCCGCATGCCGCTTTTCTGAACCCGGCGAATATACCCTTTCTTCTCAAGCAGCTTGAGCCATCGCAGGGCGGTCGTGCTCGGAACGGCTGCGCCGATGCAAGCACTTGAGACAGAAATGGCTCGCCCCTCTGCATTGCTAACATAAAGGTCCAGTAGGATGTCCCATGCTGGCTCCGAGAAAAGCTCGTCGGGAAAGTAGCGGGATCGCATGCGACGAGCCACGTAGATCCGCTTGGCCAGCGTAAGTGCTTCGTCGTTGTCTTCGCGAACTGGGAACCGGGGGGAGCCGCAAGCCTCTTCGCCTATAGCGTCGAGAAGCTCGTTCAGCGCTTGTAATACCCTTGGGCCCAGTCTGTGCCGGCTAGGTGCCTGGTCTGGTAGCAAGCGATACCTCTGTTTTTCCCTGAGCCGCCTGCATGTGCCGAGGCGCCGTGCAATATGAGGAGAGCCGCAAGTGCCGGAATGGCACACCTCACCCTCGCGCCTCCCGCACCAGCCGCTTCCTCTCCGCATCGCTGCGCGCCGCGGCCCACCGCACCGGATCGACACCGCGCGGCGCAGGGGGCGGACCGCCGCCTTCGGGCGGCGTGGTGGGGCCGGGCGGCGGCTCGTGGTCGGCGGGGCAGGTGCCGGCGAGCCAGTTCGGCATGGCCGCGCTCTCGTGCAGCAGCAGGAAAGGCGAGAAGCGCGCATCGCCTCGCTCCCGGTCCACCGGCGCCGCCACGAACAGCCCGCGCGCCCGGCATTTCGACGCCTTGCACCGCGCCCGCCGCCCGATCAGCCCCCAGTCCGCCCCACGCAGGATCAGCAGCGCCTCCAGATCCACGTCGAACAGCCGCCGGCACCCCAGACACGCAAATCGTACGACCGCCCCCGACGCCCGCATCGCCCCGATCGTATACGCCCAATGCGGCCAGATCCGCGGCATGGCCGGCCGGCCGTCTCCCGGTTTCCCCGTCCCCCATCGCCGTTCAGCCATTCGCCCCATCTGGAACATAGAGCGAACATCAGCAAGACCTCATCGCCGCTGCTCCATACGGTCGCGCTCCTGCTGAGCCGCCGCGAGGTGCAACGTCTCGATCCTACCGGAGCCCTGAACGAAAGATAGAAGGTCGCGAGGGCGGCCTCGCGACGTCGAACGGGTTCGCTTCGCGACCCGTCGGCCGGACGAGCGCCGTCTCGGCGCTAGCTTGGACTGCGCTACGCTTCGCCGGCGCTAGGGGGTTCCCATCAAAGTAGTACTTTGATGGGGCCCCTACGCCGTGCGGGCGCCAAACAGGCGGAGCCTATTTGGCTCGCTCGACCTGCTCGAACTCGAGCTCGACCGGCGTCGCGCGGCCGAAGATCGACACGCCGACCTTGACGCGGCCGCGGTCGAAGTCGAGTTCCTCGACGATGCCGTTGAAGCTCGCGAACGGGCCCTCCAGCACCTTGACCTGGTCGCCGATCTCATAGTCGACGCTGATCTTCTGCTTGGGCGCGGCGGCGGCGGCTTCGTCCTTGGTGTTGAGGATGCGCGCGGCCTCGGCCTCGCTGATCGGCTGCGGCTTGCCCGACGAGCCGAGGAAGCCGGTCACCTTGGGCGTGTTCTTGACGAGATGGTAGACGTCGTCGTTCATGCTCAGCTTGGCGAGCACGTAGCCGGGGAAGAATTTGCGGTCCGACGTCACCTTCTTGCCGCGGCGGACCTCGGTCACCTTCTCGGTCGGCACCTCGACCGCCTCGACCAGCTGGTCGAGGCCCATGCGGGTCGCTTCCGACATGATCGCGTCGCGGACCTTGTTCTCGAAGCCCGAATAAGCGTGGATGATATACCAGCGGGACATGATGGGTCTTGTGATCCTTAGCTGAGGAGGCCGAGCAGGGCCTGGACGATCGCGCTGAACGCGCTGTCGACGCCGAAGAAGAAGAGGCCGAGCAGGCTGGTCATGATCACCACCATGAGCGCGGTCGTCATCGTCTCGCGGCGGCTCGGCCAGACCACCTTCGCGGTCTCGGCGCGCACCTGCCGGAAGAATTCGCCGGGACTGACCTTCGCCACTGCTTGCTCTCTTTCCCTCTGGATGTTCGGAAACTTCGAAATAGGGTCTCCGGCCCGTTTTCCCAGTGCGCCGCACCCGCCGTGAAGGCGGGCGGGAAGATGGCAGGAGTGGAGGGACTCGAACCCACGGCCCTCGGTTTTGGAGACCGATGCTCTACCAGCTGAGCTACACTCCTAGGCCGGAGACCCGCGCCATTACCCGCGGTTCGGCGCGGGCGCAAGGGCGGTCAGGTGCAGATCGCGCGGTAGGCGACTTCCATCACCGTGCCAGCCTCGATCGGCAGCGCCCCTTCCCCGCCGGCGCCATAGTCGCGCTGCTCGGTGACCGCGCCGGCGGCGTCGTGCTTGCGGATCGCCATCGGGTTGATCGTCCGGCCGGCGCAGTCGATGCGGAGCAGATAGGAGCTGTCGCTGGGGCCGGTCTGGCCGGGATTGGCAACCCGGAACCAGGCCTGCGGGTGCGGCGCGGTGGTGCGGTCGAGGCTGAGCGCATCGACGGCGATCGCCTGACCGGTCGACGCCGCTCCGAGATTCACCCAGGCGCCTGGCGACACGACGACGGGCGACGACGTCGCGACAGGGCCGGCGGGCGCTTCGGGCAGAGTCACCACAGGGGCGCCCGATGACGCCTCAGCGACGATACCGGTCCCGGCCGGAGCGGCCCTCGCGGGGATCTGCGCCGTCGCGACATTGGCCGCGCTGAGGCCGCAGGCATTGGCGGCGGTGCCCAGCTCCAGCGCCACCTTGGGATCGTTGACGTGGCGCGACACCCAGAGGAGGTCGCTCATCTGGAGCCGGTCCGGATCGGAATAGCCGCGCGTCACGCCGCTCGCCGCCTGCTGGAGCTGCCGCAATTGCCACGGATCGAGCGTCTCGCCCAATCGTCCGACGACGCAGGCGGATTGCGTCGCATCGAGCCCGTAGCGCGCGAGCTCGCCACCGATAATCTCGCTCTTCGGCTTCACATAATCGATCGCATAGCCTGCACAGCCTGCGGTGAGACCGAGCGCGAATAGCGGAAGCAACGTACGCACGTGCGCCTTCTCCGAAACGTCAGGCTGCGATGTCGTAGGGCTGGATTTCGCCGGTGAGGTAGAGGCTGCGGGCCTTGGCGCGGCTCAGCTTGCCCGAGCTGGTGCGCGGCAGGGTCCGCGGCGGCACCAGCTCGATCACGCAATTCATGCCGGTAATGGCGCGGACCCGCTCGCGGATCTCATCGCGAAGGCGACTGCGCTCCTCAGTGTCGGATGTCCGGCACTGGACCAGCACCGCCGGCGTCTCCTCGCCGCCCGGCGTGGTGATCGCGAAGGCGGCGATGTCGCCCGCCTTGAAGCCCGGCAATTGCTCGACCGCCCACTCGATGTCCTGCGGCCAGTGGTTCTTGCCGTTGATGATGATCATGTCCTTGGCGCGGCCGACGATGTAGAGATAGCCGTCGGACATGTAGCCCATGTCGCCGGTGTCCAGCCAACCGTCGGCGCTGAGGCAGGCGCCGGTCGCCTCCTCGTCCCGGTAATAACCGGCCATGACGGACGGACCGCGGCACCAAACCTTGCCGATCGCCCGGTCGGGTAGCGCCCCGCCATCCTCGTCGCGGATCGCGACTTCCATGTCGCGCACGGGCTTGCCGCAATTGACGATCGCCCGGTAGCGCTGCGGCCGGTCGCGCTGCCCTTCGCCTCCCGACAGCAAAGTCTCCTCAACCAGCTCTACCACGATCCCCTCGCCCGGCGGCATCAGGGTCACGGCGAGCGTCGCCTCAGCAAGGCCGTAACTCGGCAGGAACGCCTTGGCGTCGAAGCCGGCTTCCGCAAATGCGTCGAGGAAGGCCTGCATCACGTCCGGCCGGATCATGTCGGCGCCATTACCCGCGATCCGCCAGCGCGACAGGTCGAAGCGCTCGGCGACATTGGTCTGGCTGGAGACGCGGCGCGCGCAGATGTCGTAGCCGAAGGTCGGCGAATAGCTGCCGGTCGTGCCCTCGTTGCGGCTGATGAGGTCTAGCCAGGCGAGCGGCCGCCTCGCGAAATCCTCGGTCTTGAGATAATCGGCGGAAAGCTGGTTCGCCACCGGGGAGAGCATGCAGCCGACCAAGCCCATGTCATGATACCAGGGCAGCCAGGAGATGCACCGGTCGGTTTCGATCAGGCCCATGCCGTGGCCGTGGGCGGCGAGATTGTTGAGCAGCGCCCGGTGGGTGATCACAACGCCATGCGGGAAGCGGGTCGAGCCGCTCGAATATTGCAGGAAGACGATATCGTCCGGACCCGCCTTGGGAAGAGGCGCCGGCGGCGCCTCGTTCCGCGCGAAATCCTCCCATGCGATGCCTTCCGCCCCGACAGCCTCGGCGGCGGCGCCGGCCATGCCGCTCAGCTCGGCCGGGAAGAAGAGCATCCTCGGCTCGGCGCTGCGCATCTGGACGGCGAGCTGGTCGATATAGGAATCGCGCCCGCCGAAGGAGGTCGGCAGCGGCAGCGGCACCGGCCAGGCGCCGGCATAGACGGTGCCGAAGAAGAGGGCGGCGAATTCCGGCCCGGTCTCGGCGGTGATCGCGATCCGGTCGCCCCGCTTCACGCCATGCGCGATCAGGCGATAGGCCGCGGCGAGCGCATCCTCGCGCAGCTCAGCATAGGAATAAGGCCGCACGAGCTGCCCGCGCGGATTGTGGAAGTTGAGGCCGCGCACGCCGCGGGCCGCATAATCGAGCGCCTCGCCGAGCGTGTCGAAATCGGCGAACCGTCGCGGCAACGCGTCGGCCGTCGGAGTATAAGCGAGCGGCTCGCTGTCCTTGCTGTCACGCCGGGCCGTCTGGTCCAGAGCCTGGTGGAGCACGTCGGAATTCATCCTTTTCGTCTGGCGTGGCGGCATGGTCGCCCGCCTCCCGCGGGTCTTCTAGCGCGCCAGGCGTTCTTATTCCGGCCCGACTGTGGCACAATCATGGCGCAGTGACACGGGACCGCCCCAACAAGCCGCGCCCGCCGCTGGACGCCGAAGCGCTGGAGCGGCTCGCTCTCCACTATGTCGGCCGATACGCCACCACGCGTTCCAAGCTCGCCGCCTATCTCCGGCGCAAACTCGCAGAAAGGGGCTGGAGCGAGGCCTCGCCTCCCGACCTCGGGCGGCTGGCGGAGCGCTTCTCGGAGGCCGGCTATATCGATGACGCCACCTTCGCCTCGGCGCGCGCAGCGTCTCTGCAGCGCCGCGGCTATGGCGAGCGGCGCGTGGCGCAGGCGCTGAAGGCGGCCGGCATCGGCGAGGAGGATGGGGCGGACGCGCGCGAGGAAGCGAGCGAGGGCGCCTGGGCCGCCGCGTTGCGCTTCGCCGAGCGCCGGCGGATCGGCCCCTATGGCGCGGAGCAGGTCGATCGCGCGGCCCGCCAGCGCGCCTTTGGAGCGATGGTGCGAGCCGGCCACCGCACAGAATATGTCCGCCGAATTCTTAACGCCTCTCCTGGCGAGATACCGGAAATGGACAAACTGTAAAAATCGTGTTGGAACAGTTCACAAGAGCGCGGGAGCCGTGATAGTCCTAGCGCAGAGTTTATGTATTGGATCGGCCTGTAATGACTTCGCGCCGGGAAATGCTTGCGGACGATCCTTCCATCCAAGGGGGTGATGCCCCGCGTCCGGAGGACGAGGCGCTCGTCAAGCTGACCGGCACCATGAAATGGTTCGATGCCACCCGCGGCTTCGGCTTCCTGGTCAGCGAGCAGGCGAAGGGCGACGTGCTCGTCCACTTTAGCGTGCTGAAGGAGCATGACCGCCGCTCGCTGCCCGAGGGTGCGATCGTCGAATGCCTGGTTGCCGATCAGGAGCGCGGCCTGCAGGCGCGCAAGATCCTGTCGATCGACCTCAGCCGCGCGATCATGCCCGATGCCGCGCGGCCGCGCAGCTCGACGGCGGAGCGGGTCGATCCGTCCGCTCTGATCGACGAGGCCGGCGAGTATGAGCCGGTCCACGTCAAATGGTTTAACCGTCTCAAAGGCTACGGCTTCCTCGTCCGCGACGAGGATGACGGCCAGGACATCTTCGTCCACATGGAGACGGTTCGCCGCGGCGGTCTTACCGATCTCGCTCCTGACGAGCCGCTGAGCGCGCGCATCGCCCAGGGGCGCAAGGGACCGCTCGCCGTCGCCGTGCAGCCCCGCTGATGCTCAAGGCCCTCCTCCTCCTCGCCGCTCTGGCGGCGCCACTCACCGCGTGCCGCGCCGAGCCGCAAGCCGTGGCCACTCAGGCTGTCACGGCCCGGACCGCTCCTTCCGGCCTGGATCTGGTCCCCCTCCAGATCAGCAGTGCGAACCGCACTCACCGCTTCACCGTCGAAGTCGCCCGCACCGGCGCGGAGCAGGCGCAGGGGCTGATGTTCCGGGAGAGGCTCGCGCCCGACGCCGGCATGATCTTCCCGTTCGGCGCGCCGCGGCCGGCCAGCTTCTGGATGAAGAACACACTCATCCCGCTCGACATGATCTTCGTCCGCGCCGACGGCACCATCGCCCGCATCGCCGCCAACACCGTGCCGCATTCGCTCGAGCCGGTCGGCGTCGACGAGCCGGTCGCCGCCGTGCTCGAGATTGCCGGCGGCCGCGCGGCCGAGCTCGGTATCGCGGAGGGCGACCGGGTCAGCTGGACCGACCGGCGCTAAGGCTTGCGCAGGCTCCGGCACAAGGGCTAGGCGGCGGCGATGGGATTGCTCGGGCAGATCTTCACCTGGTGGAACGGCGCTACGATCGGCACCGCGCTCCACACCCGCCGGCACGGCCGCAAGGTCGGCACCGACTCGCTCGGCAACATCTATTATGAGGCGAAGAAGGGCGGCCGCCGCTGGGTGATCTACAACGGCGCCAACGACGCCAGCCGCATCCCGCCCGACTGGTACAGCTGGATCCACGGCCAGATCGACGGCCTGCCGGACGAGGCGCTGCCGCCGGTTCGCAAGTTCCAGAAGCCGCCGACCGGCAACCGCACCGGCACCGCCGAAGCCTACCGCCCCTCGGGCGCGCTCGAGCGTGGCGGCCAGCGCCAGGCGGCTAGCGGGGATTATGAAGCCTGGATCCCCGAATAAGACGATGAGGCGCGTCTCCAGCTTCATGTTCCTCGCGGTGCTGTTCGCCGCGGCAGGCTGCAACCGCGGCGACATCCCGGAGCCCGCGCAGAAGCAGAAGACCGAGGCGGAGCCAGAGCCGGAGACGGTCGACATCCCCCAGACGGTGACCGCCGTTGCGCCCGGCACCACGCCGATGGCGCAGCGCGTCGCCGTGCTCGGCCTGCTCAACAAGCGCAACGGCATCTCGCGCAACCTCACCATGAAGCCGGGCGAGGCGCTCCGCGTCGGCGACGTCATCGTCCGCCTGCGCGCATGCGAGACGACCGCTCCGTGGGAGGTCCAGAATTTGACCGGCGCCTTCGTCCAGCTTGACGTCCGTAACCCGCAGGGCCAGTTCCAGCGCGTCTTCTCGGGCTGGCTCTACAAGGAGACGCCGTCGCTGAACGTCGTCGAGCACCCCATTTACGACGTCTGGCCCAAGAGCTGCGCGATGACGCACCCGCTCGGCGCGGAGCCGCCGATCGGGGAGACGAGCAGGCGGTCGAGGGCGCCGAACTCCGGCCCCTCCCCCGCGCCCGCGCCGGCTCCCGAGCCGTCGCCGCCGAGCGCCGCCGACAGCATCACCACATAATCCGTCTGCTGGACCTCGACTGCGCCGAGGCTCCGCAGATGATCGGTCATGAACTGGCAGTCGAGCAGCCTGAAGCCGCCGACCATCAGCCGGGCGACCAGCCAGGCGAGCGCGACCTTGGACGCGTCGGTGCGGCTCGAGAACATGCTCTCCCCGAAAAAGGCGCCGCCGAGCTTCACGCCGTAGAGCCCTCCGACCAGCTCGCCCCCTTCACGGCATTCGATCGAATGGGCGTGGCCGAGCCTGTGGAGCAGATTGTAGCTCGCCTCGATCTGCGGGTTGATCCAGGTCTCCGCCCGCTCCGCGCAGTGCCGCACGACCTCGGCAAAGGCGGTGTCGCGGTTGACCTCGAACCGGCCCGAGCGGATCGTCTTGCGCAGCGACCGCGACATCCGGAATCCGTCCAGCGGCAGGATCGCCCGCCGCTTGGGCTCGACCCAGAAGACCTCGTTTGCGTCACGGCTGTCCGCCATGGGGAACACGCCGATCGAATAGGCGCGGAGCACCAGGTCCGGATCGAGCACCGTCGTCGCCGGGGGATTGGGGCCGCGTCGCATGGCGCTTTCTACAGGATTTCCCGCACCTTGTCCTGCGGCCGACAGAGCCTGACTCCTTTCTCGGTCTCCACCAGCGGCCGCTCGATCAGGATCGGATTCGCCACCATCGCGTCCAGGATCGCATCGTCGCTGACCCGCCCGCTCAGCAGGTCGAGATCCTCGGCGAGCGACTCCTTCGCCCGCAGCCCCTCCTCCGGCATCATCTTCGCGCGCTCGTAGAGGCGCTTCAGCTCTGCCTTGGAGGGCGGATGCTTCAGATACTCGACCACCGCCACCTCCGCCCCCGCCTGCTCCAATATCTCGAGCGTCTTGCGCGAAGTCCCGCAGCGCGGATTGTGATAGATGGTCGCCTTCATAGATCCTCCGTTTGAGGCTGCCCTATCACTGCGCGCCGATGAGAACGAGCCACAGTCTCGCAGGCTCGTGCGGGAAAGCGCCGTTCGCCCGTTCATCGAAAACAGGTTGCGGCCGGAACTGCTTGAAGCAGCATGCGGCCTAGGCCCGGCTCATCGAGCCCGGCACGCCGAACGATTGCGAAGGGATAGATGATGACGCTCAGCCGCCGTGAGTTCGTCCAACTGGCAGCTGGGCTCGGCGCCTCGCTGGCGTGGAGCGGCTCGGCGCGGGCATCGCGGACCAGCTGGCGCGAAGCGCGAGAGTTCTACCCCGAAGGCGTCGCCTCCGGCGATCCCGATCCGAGCAGCGTCATCCTGTGGACCCGCCGCCCATTCCAGTCCGGCACGCGGCACGTTCTGACCGTCGAGGTCGCGACCGATCCCGAGTTCAGGCGCGTCGTCGCCAATGCGTCGGCGCCGGTGTCAGCCGCGGCGGATTGGACCAGCCGGGTCCTGGTCGGCGGCCTCAAGCCCGCAACCACCTACTGGTATCGCTTCACCGACGCCGACGGCAATGGAAGCCGGATCGGCAGGACGATCACCGCCCCACGCCCGGACGATCCGAGAGCCGTGAACTTCGCCTTCGTGAGCTGCCAGACCGTCAACGAGGGCGCGCTCAACGGCTACCGGCGGATGATCTTCGAGGATGAACGGGCGCGGCCCGAGGACCAGCTCGGTTTCATTCTCCACCTCGGCGACTTCATCTATGAGGTCGTCCAATATCCCGACGAAGTGAAGACGCGCTACGACCGGACCATCTATGAGGTCGCCCGAATTCCAGACGCCCTCAAGGTCAGCAATTTCCACATCCCGACGACGATCGACGGCTACCGCGCTATCTATCGCGGCTATCTTCGCGACCCGGAGCTTCAGGACGCCCGCGCCCGCTGGCCGTTCGTCTGCATGTGGGACAATCACGAATTCTCCTGGCAGGGCTGGCAGAGCGTCCTCAAGGCCGGGCCGATCGACCAGCCCGGCCAGACCGTAAAGGTCGCGGCCAATCAGGCCTGGTTCGAATATATCCCCGCGCGCGTGGCGGCGCCGAGCGAATCCCTCGAGCAGTTCGGACCGCCCGCGGTGAAGAATGTCCCGCTCGCCCAGTTCGACGACAATGGCCTCAGCCAGGAGCCCAACAACCTCACCGCGATCAACAGCCTGATCGCCTATCGCGCGCTCCGTTACGGTCGGCACCTCGACCTGATCATCACCGACCAGCACAGCTTCCGGAGCCCGACCCCGTTTGGCGACCCGTCGCTCGACGAGCTTGGCGACTGGGGTGACTATAACGGCATGTTCCCGGACGCGGCCCTGCAGGTGCTTGACGGCGGCCGTGCGTTCAACGGCGGCAATCCGCCTGCGGAACTACGCTTCGGCGACAAGCAGATCGCCAATCCGCAGCGAAATGCGCCGCCGCAGGCCATCCTTGGCGCGACCCAGAAGGCCTGGTTCAAGGACCGACTGCGGCGCTCGACGGCGACATGGAAGATCTGGGGCGCTTCGCTCGGTACGCTCGAGTTGCGCGCCGACCCCGAAAACCTGCCGCCGGAGCTCATCAAGAAGCCCTGGCCCAAGGGCAGCTTCGCAAATCTCGGTGGCGGCGACTATGGCACCGCCTGGGTCGAGCGCGGCGAGATTTATGATCTGGTCCGGGACGAGAAGATCACCGGCTTCGCCATCGTTTCCGGCGACCGGCACAGCTTCTGGGCCGGCTATGCCGCCAGGGCGCTGCCGCCGGCCGAATTCGAGCCGATCGGCCTGAGCTTCGTCGGCGCATCGATGACGAGCCCCGGCGCGATGGAATCGTACGAGCACCGCAAGACGCTGCCGCTGCGGCCGCTGTATCTCGCCGACCGCGCCGATGGCGGCCAACCCGATTGGACGTTCAACATGCTGTTGAAACACGGCGTCCGCGCCTGTCTCGATTATGCGCGCAACCACGACCTTGAGCGCGCCCGCGCGCTCAGCAACCCGGCCCTCTCCCCACATCTGGAATTCGTCGACATGGGCGCTCACGGCTACGGAAAGGTCCGGCTCGACGGCCGGGAGATCCAGACCGAGTTCGTCTGCATCCCGCGCCCGATCCGGCGCAGCGAGCAAGCGGATGGCGGGCCGCTACGTTACCGGGTCTCCCATCGTGCCCGTCTATGGCGCCCGGGCGAGCGCCCCCATCTCACGCAAGAAGTGCTGGAGGGCGATCCCGGCCTGTCAATCTAGCGGACGTCAATCGTCTATGGCGGCTGGTACGCGGAAACGCTCGGCGTAGGAACCGCGCTGCCCTGCGGGCTCTGGCCCGGTGCGGGTTGACTGACGAAAGTCCACAATGGTTGGAAAGCAGACAATCGGCACGGACCTTGGTCGTCCCGCTAATCTACGAAAAGGAAGAACAAGAAGAGCAGAATAGCTAATGCTGCCGTCGTGCGCTCAAATGGAAGAGCGACCTCAGATCGTTTCCTAGACCGCGACAAGACTCCACCGCCATTCTTCCGCAGCAGTTCGTCTTGGTGAATTTGCGCAAGGACCACGCCAGGGTCTCCATGCGGCGCTAGATTATCAGGCGATCCATACAGCAATGGCACCTTAGTGAGCAGGTCTTGTTCTAGCCCTTGTGCTGCTTGCCTCCGCCGCTGCAGGTTTGCGGCGAACTCCTCGGCGCTAGCAGGAGCGGCCGGCCGCATAACAGATTGCCTGAATTTCCGTCGTTTTTGCGTCACACGACATTCTTTCAGGTGGCCTCGACCAGTGACACCAAGGGCGGTCAAAAGGCCGAAAGGGTCGATCGCTTGAATAAATATCGTAGAACTAAAGAATTCTAAATGCCCGCAGTGGGTCGAAAGCGGACATAGCGCCGTCGGCCTCATCCTCCGGTTATCTTCACGCCCGTCGCGAGGAGCGCCGTCGCAGGCGCCTCGCAAGGCTGCGTGTCTTCCCGGAACTTAGCCGCGTCCGGGCCTCACTCGGCCGGCAGCGGCTCCGTGCGCTTCAGCCCGATCTTGCGCAGCAGCCGCGGGATCGGGCCGTTGCGCTCCATCCAGGCGGCATATTCGACATAGGCCGGATCCTCGGACAGGTGCCGCTCCTCGGTGCGCGCGCGCCAGTAATAGACACCGCTGACGATGCCGAGCACGACGGTGTTGCGGACCATGTCGTTGGGGTTCCCGCTCACGGCCAGGAACGGCATCGTCGCCAGCCACCAGAACAGGTTCTTGGAAAGATAGGCAGGGTGCTTGGTCCAGGCATAGGGACCGTGGGTCAGGATGCCGCGATGGGTGAGGTTGGAGAAACGCAGCCCGAACGCCACTGTCGCCCAGGCGTAGATGCCCGTCAGCAGGACGAGCACGAAGCCCATCGCGGCAAGCGCGAGCGGCGATCCGTCCAGCCAGTGCACCCAGCCGCCCGATCCCGCCGTCCCCTGGTGATAGTCGAGCGGCCCGCCCGGGTTCATCAGGATGAACGGTGGATAGCAGATCAAGGCTGCCATCCAGCCGGCCGCATAGGGGTTGGCCGAGCGGATATGGGCATCGAGCGGCTTCATCGTCAGCATGTAGCCGACGGTCGCGAAGCTCACGTCGATCAGGAACATCAGCGCGATCAGCCAGTGGGCAAGGTTGACCGGATTGGCGGCGATGTTCGCCGCTGCCGGCCGTATCGTGTCCGTCCAGTTGGGCGGCACGATCGAGATCATGAAGGCGAGGAAGAAGCCCTTGATCGCCCAGGCGCGAAGGAAATCGTAGACGATCTCGCGGTCGACGCCCTTCGGCTTGCCGATCAACAGCCGCCCGAAATGCCAGGCGCCGTCCTTCGGCTCCCTGAGGCGCCGGTCGAGCCACAGGATGTAGGGCACGGACAGGACCAGCAGAAGCGGCGAGCCCAGCGCCAGCAACTGCATCGAGAAGAGGTAATTGCCGTCCCAATACCAGCGGGCGACGCAATAGAGGAAGCCGATGACGGCCCAGATCCCCCAGATGCCGGCGATCTTGACCAGGCTCACGTCGAGCGTTTCGGATAGCGGCCGCGGCGCCGCGTCCCAGTCGATGCCCGTGCTCGGGTTTCGGTGGACCTTGTCGACCAGCAGCGACCACAGCACCATCGGAATGCCGCAGGCGAGCAGCGCGCCGAGCGAAGGAACGGGTCCGTCCCAGCCATAGCTGCGCGCGACCGCCACCCAGGCGAACAGCCCGACCAGGCCGACGACGCCCACCATCGTGCTCACCGCGGAAGCGGGACGGGGGTCCACGCGGAGCGCGGCTTCGATCTTGCTCTGGGCAGTCATTGCGGCCCCTCGATAATGGAGCAGCGTAAGCAAGCCGTGAAGACGGAGTTCGTGTCCGTCCCAAAACGGGAAGGCCGTAACCTCCGCGCGCCGCGTAAGCCGATCTTAAACTTCTCTTCTCCTAATCCGGAGGGTGGAAGCCGGATCGGAGATTGCCGGTCTTCCGCAGGCTTGCGAGGAAACGAAGTTGCACATCGACACTGCTCTCGAAGAGACCATCTTCTCCTTCTCGGCGATCCCGCCGCAGCCGCCCGAGCGGCGCGAGCAGCGCCGCTACATGACCATCCTCCGCGTCGGCAGCATCTTCGTCGGCGACAAGCGCGAGCTCTGCCTGATCCGCAACATCTCGGCCGGCGGACTGATGGCCCATGTCTATTCGCCGCTCGAGGTCGACCAGCCGGTCGGGGTCGAGCTCAAGACCAATCAGCGGATCGCCGGCAGCGTCTCATGGCTCCAGGACAACAATGCCGGAATCACCTTCGCCGAGCAGATCGACGTCGAGGAGATGCTGGCGGGTCACTCGGTGCTGGAAAATGGCTGGCGGCCGCGCCTGCCCCGGGTCGAGATCGACTGCCTCGCCACCCTGCGCGTCGGCGCCAGCCTCTACGGCGTCAGCACCCGCGACATCAGCCAAGGCGGCATCAAGATCGAGACCGACGAACCGCTCGAGGAGGGCCAGGACGTCGTGCTCACCCTCGAAGGCTTCCGCCCGGTGGTCGGCGTGGTCCGCTGGTACCAGGACGGAATCTGCGGCATCGCCTTCAATCAGGTGATCCCGTTCCGCGAGCTCATGAGCTGGCTGCGCGAGCGCTAGGCGGGGCGAAGGTGGAGCGGGCGAAGGGAATCGAACCCTCCTAGCCAGCTTGGAAGGCTGGAGCATTACCACTATGCTACGCCCGCATCAGGCGGCCGATATCGCCAGCGGCCATATCAGACAAGCCCATATGGCCGCTGCGCCCGCGATTGGCGAGAACCGCCACCCCTTGGCAAATCGCGCAGCCTCGCGATTCCCCCTGTTTCGCTAAGTGTATCTGGAACCAGTGTATTGCTGGAGTGGCACACCTCTTGAAAGCAGCCCGCGGCCGGCGCGGTGCCGGCGCTTCAAGAGGAGAGCTCGATGAGAATAAACTACCTGCCCCTGGCCGCCGCCCTCGCCGCCCTTGCCGCCCCTGCTTTGGCAGCCCCGCCGGCCGCCGTGGCGATCGCGCCGGAATATACCAGTCACATCGACGCGTCCGGCGTGCTGCACCTCAAGGGCTACGAAAGGGGCACCGGCCGCCCGTTCCGCTTCCGCGTGTCGCCGAGCGGCCATGTCCGGGGCCGTGTCGGCGACACCGCCATCGTCTTCCAGGCGTCACCGGAAGCCCGCGACCGCGCCTTCCGGGAAGCGGAGAAGTCGCACGGCTCCTGATACAATCTGATACCAATTTGCGCTCCGCCGGAGATAGGTCTGCGACAGGAAGGCTCCATCTATCTGTCAACGCCGATTGAGGCGTCCAGACAGAAGGAACTTGAACATGAAGAAGCTTATCCTCGCCGCCGTGGCTGCTTCCGTCGTCGCCGCTCCGGCCGTTGCGGCGCCCTTTGGCCATAATGACCGAGGACGCGTCGTTCAGGTCCAGAAGAACAAGCGCGTCGTCACCCGCGACAACGGTCGCCGGGTCGTGACCAAGCAGGTCGTGCGGACCCGCCAGGCGCAGCAGCGGAACTGGCGCAAGGGCGAGCGTTTCGAGAGCCGTTATGCGCGCAACTACCGGGTCGTCAGCAATCCGCGGGCCTATCGCCTCTACGACGCGCCGCGCGGCTATCGCTGGGTCCAGTCGGACAATGACGCGGTTCTGATCGCGATCGCCAGCGGCCTCATCGGCGCCGTGATTGGCAACGCATTCTAGGATCCGGGTCCCGCGGCACGTGCCGCGGGACCTTTCGCCGCGGTGAGGGTCCGTCACCCGACAAGAAAGCGGGCTGTCCGCAGCACGGCGGACGCCGCTGTGCAGCAGCAGATCTTGGGCCGCGGCTCCAACATCCTCCAAATCCCCCCCCCGCCAGGGCTTCGGCACGGCGGCGGCGGGCCTCAGCCGCCCGACGTCGACATGCCGATGTCGGAGTCATAAAGGAGCAGATTGCCGGCGCGCGTTGGGTCCGCAGCCCCAGGTCAACCCCGATATCCCCACCGATTGAAGTCGACACTCCCAAAATACTGCCGACATTGCTGGACTTCATTGAAACAGCACGGGACCGCATGAAACGCGGAGTTGGTGGACAGGGCTGGATTCGAACCAGCGTAGGGGCAACCCCGGCAGATTTACAGTCTGCTGCCTTTAACCACTCGGCCACCTGTCCCAGAAGGCGCTCGGCGAGCTGCCTAGATAGGAAGGCGGCTCCATGACGAAAGGGGTCGCGCCTGTCAACGCGCGGTCAGGCCAGCCGCGCCATCATGTGCGCGAAGGCGAGCCACGGCTCGCTGTGCATGATGGCGAGGCGGAAGAGCTGGCTGAGGACGAGCAGACCGCCGCCCCAGGTCCAGACGGGATGGATCTCGCCGCGGGTCAGCTTGTCATAGGCGATGCCCGCGAGGATGACGAGATCGGCGCCGAGATAGAAGGAAAGCGGCGCCGTCTGGACCACCGCGGCGAGGGGCAGCCGCCCGACCGCAGCCTCGAGGATGGCGGCGTTGGAGAGCAGCATCAGCCGCTTGTGCGTCTCAGGGTCGCGGCGCTTCCACACTCCCAGGGCGACGATGACGGCGAAAGCCTGGATCGAGAAGAACGTGACCGAGTAGAAGGCGTAAGGGTCGCCGAGGCCCTTGTAACCGACGCGGATCGCTTCGATCGCGGCGACGTTGCCGAGCAGCCAGACCAGCAGGGCGAGCGCCACGCCCGCATAGCCTGCGCGCTTGTGGGCCTCGACCCTTCCCGAGGCGACCAGTGCGGGCTGCAGGACGCCGAACAGGATCCACAAGGTGAAGCTCAGCGCGTGCAGGTGGAGGAGCGCCGTCATCTCCGGCGCGCGAGCCGGCGGCTCGACCCAGCGGGAGAGATAGTAGCTCTGCGCATAGCCGGCGAAGACGAGCAATGCGATCGCCAGCCCCATGGCCGTATAGAACAGGCGGCCGCCGGCTCTTCCGGCGGTCGCGGCAAAAGTGGTGGCCATCGATGCTCCTCGCCCGCTCAACGCGGGACGAAGCGCCGGGTTCAGGAGCGCGGCTTGCGCCTGTCGGGGCAGCCCGGCATGGGGATGGGATGAGACGCAAGGCCCGCCAGACCACCAAGCCCGAAAACCGCCCGCGCTTCTGGGGACGCCACGCCGTCGCGGCCGCGCTCGACAATCCGGAGCGCAAGGTGGTGCGGATCTGGGCGACCCGCGAGGCGGCAGCCTTCCTCAATCCCGACAAGGATATCCAGGTCACCCTCGCCGACGCCGCTGACCTTGGCCGGCTGGTGCCGCACGACGCACCGCACCAGGGGATGGTCGCGGAAGTCGAGAAGCTACCGGACCTGCTGCTTGCCGATCTCCTCGACGAGGCCGCGGATCGCCGCCCCCTGCTGGTGCTCGACCAGGTGACGGACCCGCATAATGTCGGCGCGATCCTGCGCTCGGCCGCCGCGTTCGACGCGCTCGGTATCGTTACCCAGGACAGGCATGCGCCCCCTGAATCCGGCGCGCTCGCCAAGGCCGCGAGCGGCGCGCTGGAGACGGTGCCGTGGGTGCGGGTTGTGAACCTCGCCCGCGCGCTCGACGAGATCGCCGAGGCTGGCTTCTGGCGCGTCGGCCTCACCGGCGAGGCGGGGATGACGCTTGCCGAGGCGCTAGGCCCGTCGAAAGTCGCTCTGGTGCTCGGTGCGGAAGGCGAAGGCATGCGCCAGAACACCGAAAGCCATTGTGACGCGCTCGCCAAGCTTCCGATCAGCGACCGGATCGAGAGCCTGAACGTGTCAAATGCCGCCGCGATCGCGCTCTATGCAGCAGCGACTGCGGGTGGATCGAAGTGAGGCGCTGATCCGGGTCGGCGCCTAGTCCTCCGGCGCGATGCGCACCCGCATGCCGTCGAGCGCGGCGCTCATCGGGATCTGACATGACAGCCGGCTGCTGGCGACCCGATGGTCGGAGCTGTCGAGCAGATCGTCTTCGTCGCCATGCATCTTCGGCAGCATGCCCAGCCACCTCTCGTCGACATGGACGTGGCAGGTCGCGCAGGAGCAGCAGCCGCCGCACAAGGCGAGCAGCTCGTCGAAGCCGTTGTCGCGGATCACTTCCATGACGCTCAGCCCTTCCTGCCCTTCGACAGGGGTCTCCGTGCCATCGCGGGTGACGACGATGAGCTTGGGCATTGCTGGGATCCTGGCCTGAAGAAACGGGAGTGCTTGGCGCGCGGCCTATGCTAGGCGCGCCGGGGCAAATCAAGCGAGGAGGATAGAGGTGGGGATACCGGCGGAGGCGCTGAGGGCGTCGCTCGACGAACTGGCGCGTCGCGAGCCGGCAATCGCGCAAGCTCTCGATGAAGCCGGGTATCCCGAGCCGCGCACCAGCGCGCCGGGGTACATCACCCTGCTGCGCACGATCGTCGGCCAGCAGGTCAGCATCAAGGCGGCCGCGTCGATGTGGACAAAGCTCGAGACCTTGGTGGGCGACCCCTCCCCTGCCAATATCCTTGCCGCGAGCGACGAGACGCTGCGCGCGGCCGGCCTGTCGCGCCAGAAGATGAGCTATGCCAGGAGCCTTGCCGAGGAAGTGCTGTCGGGCCGGCTCGACCTCGACAATCTAGATGATGAAGACGAGGCCGCGATAGCCCAGCTTGTCTGGATCAAGGGCATTGGCCGCTGGTCCGCCGAAGTCTACCTTCTGTTTGCGGAGGGGCGGCCGGATATCTGGCCCGCCGGCGACCTCGTCGTCCAGATCCAGACCGGGCGGATCCTGGGCCTCCCCGAAAAGCCCGGCGAGCGCAGGGTGCGCGAGCTTGCCGAGAGCTGGCGCCCGCACCGGGGCGCCGCCGCCATCTTCGCCTGGCACCATTACCGCCACAGCGCCGCACCTCTCTGAGACTGTTGCCGGCAGGCCCGCGGCCGCCGAATACCGTACTTTTATCAGGTCTTAGCGAGTCCCACCAGCACTGTCCGACCGAACGGTCGGGAAATAGCTTCGTCCCGGCTCTTGCGGCCTCGTCGTTGCGTGGGAGCCTCGGCGGGAGTATCCGTCGCCACATGATGCGCTCGGCTATCCGGGTGTCCAGCAACCAGCCAAGGTGCCAGCCATGTCCTCATCCGCCGCCGCCGTCCTGCCCGGGATCGAGCCGGTCTCCATGTCCGGCTACGACCGCGACTTCGCCGCCTTTTCGGAAGGGCTCGGCGCGTCCTTCCGGCGCTACGGCTTCGCGGTCATTGCGGATCACGGGCTGGACCAGCAGGTGGTGGACGAGGCGCTGGAGAAGACCAAGGCCTTCTTCGCCCTGCCCGACGAGGTGAAGCGCAAATATCACACGCCCGGCGGCGGCGGCGCGCGCGGCTACACGCCATTCGGCATCGAGACCGCCAAGGACGCCACCCATTTCGACCTCAAGGAATTCTGGCATGTCGGCCGCGAGCTGCCGGAGGGACACCCGTTCCGCGCCGTGATGGCGGACAATGTCTGGCCGGAGGAGATCGAGGGTTTCCGCACGCGGCTGCTGGCGCTCTACGATGCGCTCGACGCCATGGGCGGCAAGGTGCTGCGGGCGATCGCACGGGACCTCGGTCTCAATGACGGCTTCTTCGAGCCGACCGTGGAAAACGGCAACAGCGTGCTGCGCCTTCTTCACTATCCGCCGGTGCCGAAGGAGGCAGGCGGGGTACGCGCCGGCGCGCATGAGGACATCAATACCATTACCCTGCTGCTGGGCGCCGAGGAGGCAGGCCTGGAGGTGCTCGACCGCGGCGGCCGCTGGCTGCCGATCAACCCGCCGCCTGGCGCGCTCGTCGTCAATATCGGCGACATGCTGCAGCGGCTGACCAACCATGTGCTGCCGTCCACGTCGCACCGTGTCGTCAACCCGGCTCCCGAGCGGCGCGGCTTCGCGCGCTACTCGACCCCCTTCTTCCTGCACTTCGCGCCGGATTATGTGATCGAGACGCTGCCGAACTGCATCACGCCCGAGAACCCGAACCGTTATCCGGAGCCGATCAGCAGCCACGATTTCCTCCTGCAGCGCCTGCGGGAGATCAAGCTGATCTGAAATTCTCCCCGGCCTTGCGGCCGGGGAGAAGGAGTTTAGCGCGCGTCGACGAGCACGATCTCGGCATTGTCGACAGCTTTGATCGTCACCCGCTCCTCGCCGGTGATGGCAACACCGTCACGTGACTCTGCGCGGGTGCCGTTCACTTCGATCGCACCGCCTACCGCGACCAGATAGACATGGCGGCTCGGGTCGAGCTGAAGGTCGGCCGTCTCGCCTGCCTTCAGCGTCGCGCCCATCACTCGTGCGGCGGCGTTGATCTTGAGCGCGTCGGCATCGTTGTCGAAGCCGCTGGCGAGCGTCACGAAGCTGCCCGCACGATCGCCCTTCGGGAACTGCTTGGCGCCCCAGCTCGGCTGCGCGCCACGCTGGTCGGTCAGCACCCAGATCTGGAAGAGCGTCGTAGCCTCGTCCTCCAGATTATATTCGGCGTGGCGGACGCCGGTGCCGGCCGACATCACCTGGACATCACCCGCCTCGGTGCGGCCCTGGTTGCCCATCGAATCCTGATGGGTGATCGCGCCTGTCCGGACGTAGGTGATGATCTCCATATTGTCGTGCGGATGCGGCGGAAAGCCGGAGCGGGCGGCGATCTCGTCGTCGTTCCACACCCGGATCGCGCCCCAGCTCATCCGGGCAGGATCATAGTAATTGGCGAAGGAGAAATGATGGCGCGCGTTCAGCCAGCCATGATCGGCGTGGCCGAGCGTGCGGAAGGGGCGAATGTCGATCATCTCATGTTCCTTTCAAATCCAGCTCAAGCCGTTTCGGCGAGCGCTGCGGTGGCGAGATAGCCACCCTTTTCACGGACATAATCCCGCAGGCGATCCTGGAAGTCGGCGACGACCGCGTCGCGCACGCTCGGCCGCTTCGCCAGCGCCTGCCGCCAAGCGGCGAGTTTGGGCTTGCCCTCGAACAGCTTATGGTCGGTCAGCCGGTCGAACAGGTCGAAGTAGCGGAACGCCGGAGCGAAGGCTGCATCGACGATGCTGAACTGCTGGCCCGCGAAGAACGGGCCCTGCCCGAGCTGCGCCTCGAGCCGCTCGAACTTGGCCGCTATCGCGTCGCGCTTCGCCTCGAACGTCTCCCGGTCGGGCGTCGTGTAGAAGCCGTAGATGTCCGCCAGCGTCGCCGACGCGAACTCGATCCACGCGCGGTGCCGCGCCTTCTCGAGCGGCTCGGCGGGATGAAGCCGCGGCTCCAGCACCTCGTCCAGATATTCGGCGATCACCGCGCTCTCAAACAGCACCTGCTCCTTGCCGTCCTGCTCCACCACCAGCACCGGCACCTTGCCGAGCGGCGACAGCTTCAGGAACCAGTCCGGCTTGTTGGCGAGGTCGATATCAACTCGCTCGAACTCCACGCCCTTCTCCAGCAGCAGGATCGCGGCGCGCTGCACATAGGGGCAGAGCGGAAAGCTGATCAGACGAAGCTTGGCCATGTTCTTGTCTCCCTGTGGGTTGATCCGCCCGCCCCGCGAGGAGGGGGCATGGTCCGGCAGAGCGGGCGGATCGAGGCGCCGGCTGTGTTACGCAGCCAGCGCCAATTCGGTTGCCGCGATCCCGTCGAGCTGGGCGACGGCGGCGGCGATCGCCTCCTCGGCTCCGAAGGCGAGCTTCTCGACGCGGACGAAGTTCACGTCGTCCACGCCCATGAAGCCGAGCAAGGTGCGGATATGCGGCTCCTGGCTGTCCATCGCAGCCGCGGGACCCTCGCTGTAGAAGCCGGCGCGCGTCTCGATCACGATCGCCTTCTTGCCCTTGATCAGCCCTTCGGGACCGGTCTCGGTATATTGGAACGTCACCCGGGCGCGCAGGACGTGGTCGAACCAGGCCTTCAGTGTCGAGGGCATGCCGAAATTGTACATTGGCGCGCCGATCACGATCAGGTCCGCTTCGCGAAGCTCGTGGATGAGCGTGTCGGAAAGACCCAGCGCAGCCTCGGCGGCCTCGGTCTCCGCGGGTGCGCCGCGGATGGCGCCGACCGTCTCCTCGGTCAGATGCGGGATCGGCGCCCGGCCAATGTCGCGGCGAACGATCTGAACGCCCGGCCGCACCTTAAGGAGATGGTCCGCGAACTCGGCGGTGAGCTTGCGCGACACGGACGCTTCGCCGGTCGCGGCGCTGTCGATGATGAGAACCTTGGTCATGCCTTCCTCCGTGAACTTGATGGAAGGGAGATAAGGCGATAGAGGTGTTGCGAGTAGGCATTCAACCCGCACCCTGGTGTTGCAGATCATGGAACGCTCATCGGTCGACATGCTCGACGTCCTCGCCTTTGTCCGAGTGGCCGAGACCGGCGCCTTCGCCCGTGCCGGCGAGCGCATGGGGATCTCGAAATCGGTGCTGAGCCGCCGCGTCGCAAGGCTGGAGGAGCAACTGGGCGCTCGCCTCCTCACCCGCACCGCCCAGGGCGCGCAGCCGACCGATATCGGCCAGGCCTATTACGAGCGCGCCGCCAACATCCTCGCGGAGCTGGAGGCGGCGCAGGAGATCGTCGCCGACGCAGTGACACAGGTCGCCGGCCCGATCCGGCTCAGCGCGCCCGTCTCGTTCGGGACCAAGCATCTCGCCCCTGCCCTCGTCGAGTTCGCCCGCACTCATCCGAAGGTGGAGCTCGACGTCTCGCTGGACGACAAGCGCGTCGACCTGGTCGGCGGCGGCTTCGACCTCGCCGTTCGCATCGGCAAGCTGCCGGATTCCTCGCTGAAGGCGCGGCGGCTCACCACCGTTCGCGCGTCGGTGCTCGCCAGCCCCGCTTATCTGGCCGAGCGCGGCCGCCCCGAGCACCCCCGCGACCTCAACGGCCACGACCTGCTCTTCTACGCCAACCTCGCCATGTCGGAGCAGTTCCGCTTCAAGATCGGCAACCGAATGGAGCAAGCGCAGGGAAATATGCGCATGCGCGCCGACAGCGGCGAGATGCTGAAGGCCGCTGCCTGCGCCGGCCTCGGCATCGTCACCCTGCCCAATTTCATCGCCTCCGACGCGATCCAGTCGGGCGAGCTGGAGCCGATCCTGCGCGACTACCCGATCCCGGAAGTCGACATGCACGCCGTCATGCCGCCCGGCCGCGCCACCACCGCCCGCGTCCGCGCCCTCGTGGATTTCCTCGCCGAGCGCTTCGGTCCGGAGCCCGAGTGGGACCCATGCAATGCCGCCGAGGGTGGACGCTCGGACCAGGGCCGCTACTAAGACTCCCCAACCTAACCAGGGAAAATCCTTTGACGACCAAGCTCTCCGTCGCCGCTTTGCTGCTTGCCGCCACCGCCTGTGCCACACCTCAGCCGCAGGCGAGCGCGCCCGCTTCCCCAGCACCCGTCTCCGTCGCGGCCGATCCACGTGCCGAGGACCAGCGGCTGCTCGCTTTCCTCGACCGGGCGTTCGACGAGTCGATCGCCTCCAGCCCGGAGACGCTGACAGCGCTCGGCAGCAAGCAGGATTACGGCAGGCTCAACGACTATACCGACGCGCAGGCGGAACGGCAGCGGGCGCTTGCCGAGCGGCAGCTCGCCCAGATGAAGGCCGAGTTCGACGTCGCGAAGCTGAGCCCGGCCGGCCAGCTCAGCTACCGCATGTTCGAGAATGGCGTCGTCCGCGGCCGCGAGCAGTTCCAGTGGCGCAAGCACCGCTTCCCGATCTCGACCAACGGCAGCCCGGCAGGCCAGATCCCCGTCTTCCTGATCAACCAGCACCGCGTCGACACGGTCGCCGACGCCGAAGCCTACATCTCGCGCCTGCGTGAAGTGGAGCGGGTGATGGGCGAGGTCTCCGCCAATGTCCGCGAGCAGGCCCGGACGGGCATCGTCCCGCCGAAGTTCGTCTTCGCGCCGGTCCGCGCCGACGCCCGCAAGATCCTGACTGGCGCTCCCTTCGACAGCGGCGCCGACGGCACCGTTCTGGCCGACTTCACCAAGAAGGTGAACGCGCTCCAGGCGCCGGTCGAGGAGAAGCAGCGCCTGATCGCCGAGGCGAAGGCGGCGCTGACCGGCCCGTTCCGCCGCGGCTACGACACGATGTTTGCAGCGCTGGACGCGATCGAGCCGCAGGCGACCAGCAATGACGGTGCATGGCGCCTTCCCAATGGCGCTGACTTCTACGCCTCTGCGCTGCGCTTCTCGACCACCACGGATATGAGCGCCGACCAGATCCACCAGCTCGGCCTCGACCAAGTCCGGCGCATCCATGGGGAGATGGAGCGGATCAAGAACCAGGTCGGCTTCAAGGGCACGCTCCAGCAATTCTTCCAGCACATCAACAATGGCGCCGAGTTCAAATATCCGAACACGGAGGAGGGCAGGCAGCGTTACCTCGCCGACGCGCGCGGCTTCATCGATCAGGTGATGGCCGTTGCCCCGACCTGGTTCCGCCGCCTGCCCAAGGCCCCGCTGGAGGTGCGCGCGGTCGAGACGTGGCGCCAGGAGACGGCCTCGGTCGCCTTCTACAACCGCCCCTCGCCCGATGGCTCACGCCCCGGCATCTATTACGTCAACCTCGCCGACATGAACCAGGTGCTGAAGCCTCAGACCGAGGCGATCAGCTATCATGAGGGGGCCCCCGGCCATCACTTCCAGATCGCGCTGCAGCAGGAGCTACCGGACGTGCCGAAATTCCGTCGCTTCGGCGGCTATGGCGCCTATTCGGAAGGCTGGGGTCTCTATGCCGAGGGGCTCGGCAAAGAGATGGGCTTCTACGACGAGCCCATTTCCGAGTTCGGCATGCTCTCCACCCAGATCTGGCGCGCGATCCGCCTCGTCGTCGACACCGGCCTCCACCACAAGCGTTGGACCCGCGAGCAGGCGATCGACTATTTCCGCCAGAACGGCCTCCTCTCGGAGCGCGACGCCAAGAAGGAGGTTGAGCGCTACATCAACAATCCGGGCCAGGCGACGAGCTACATGGTCGGCCAGATCAAGATCCTCGAGCTGCGCGACCGCGCGAAGCGGGAGCTCGGCGACCGCTTCGACATTCGCGACTTCCACGCCGCGGTGCTGGAAAACGGCGCGATGCCGCTCGATATTCTCGACGATCAGGTCAACGCCTATATCACATCACGCAAGAGCTGAGGGAGAGACGAGATGGCCAAGGGACAGGTGCGCAGCAACAAGGAAGCGCGGAAGCCGAAGAAGGAGGTCAAGAAGACCATCGCCGCGAAGCCGTCCACCAAGGGCAGCGGCGGCGGCCTCGGCGCCAAGGAGGATTGATGGCGGAGAATTTCGTCCGCCATCGCCAGCCATGGAAAAGTGAGGAACTCGCCAAGCTGAAGACCTTGGCGGGCAAGGGCATGGGCCTGAAGGCGATCGCCAAGGCGCTCACCCGCAGCGAGGAATCGGTGCAGGATCGGGCGAAGACGGACGGCATCAAGATCGCCAAGCTGCGCTGAGGCCCCGGGAGAAGCGCGTCACCCCCGGCGAAGGCCGGAGTCTCAGCGAGAACTTGCGCAGGCGTCTTCTCGTCCTGAGATCCCGGCCGTCGCCGGGATGACGTGCTTGGCTTCGATCCATCCGCTGGCTAATCGAGTGCCCGCAACACTTCCGAAAGCTCTCGCATGTCCGACACCCCTCCCGACCGTCTCTCGCTCAACCCGCGCAGTCCCCACTTCAACGCGGACCTGCTTCGCCGGGGCGTCGGCATCCGCTTCAAGGGCCAGGAGAAGACCAACGTCGAGGAATATTGCGTCAGCGAGGGCTGGATCCGAGTGGCCGCGGGCAAGAGCCTCGACCGCTACGGACAGCCGATGACGATCAAGCTGAGCGGTCCCGTCGAGCCTTATTATCAGGACGAACAGGACCAGGCCCCGGAGGAGCAGGCACGCGATTCCTCCGGCGACGAGTCTGCCGCTTGAGCTACGACGTCGCGGCGGTCCGTGCCGAATTCCCGGCCCTGGCGGTCGAGGATGATGGCCGCCCCCGCGTCTATTTCGACGCGCCGGGCGGCACCCAGGTTTGCCGCCGCGCGATCCGGGCGATGGTACGCCACCTCGAAGGCGGCACCGCCAATTCCGGCGGCGCCTTCGCCACTGCCGTCGCTACCGACGCGATGGCCGAAGAGGCGCATGAAGCGATGGCCGACCTGCTCGGCGGCCAGTCTTCCGAGATCGCCTTCGGCCAGAACATGACAACGCTGACGCTCGCCGTGTCGCGGGCGCTCGCGCGCCGGTTCCAGCCGGGTGACGAGATCGTCGTCACTCGCCTCGACCACGATGCCAATGTCGCGCCGTGGCTGCTGGTCGCCCGCGATGTCGGCATGGAGGTGCGCTGGCTCGACTTCGATCCTGAGACAGGGCGTCTCCGCCTCGACGAACTGCCGTCCCTCCTGAATGCCCGCACCCGCCTGGTTGCGCTTGGCGGCGCGAGCAACGCCCTCGGCACGATCAACGACGTTGCCGAAGCGGTGCGCATCGTCCGCGCCCACTCCGACGCTTTGGTCTATGTCGACGCCGTCCAGTCGGTGCCGCACATCGCCACCGACGTGCGCGCGCTCGGCTGCGACTTCCTCGCCTGCTCGCCGTACAAATTCTTCGGTCCTCACCAGGGCGTGCTCTGGGGCCGGCGCGAGCTCCTGGAGGAGCTGGAAGCCTACAAGCTGCGCCCCTCTCCCACCCTTCCCGCCGCGGTGCGCTTCGAGACCGGCACTCCCTCCTACGAAGGCATGGCCGGCACCATCGGCGCGATCGAGCATATCGCCAGCCTCGGGGCGGGCGCGACCCGTCGTGAGCGCATCGTCAGCGCGATGAACCGCGTTGCTGAATATGAGCGTGAGCTCGGCCGCCAATTCCTCCACGGCCTTTCCCGGCTCCAGCGGATGAAGCTCTACGGGCCGAACCAAATGGAAGGCCGCGTCCCAACCTTCTCCTTCACGGTCGAAGGCATGACCGCCCGCCAGGCGGCGGAACGGCTGGCCGAGCGCAACATCTTCGCCTGGTCCGGCAATTTCTACGCCAAGGAGGCGATCACGCGCCTCGGCCTAGAGGCGTCCGGCGGCCTGCTCCGCGTCGGCTTCTGCCAGTATAGCACGGCCGAAGAGGTCGACACCCTTCTGGCCGCTCTGGCGGAGCTGTAGCCTGCTGGCGGACCCGCTTGTCCTCGGTTAAGGTCGCGCGTCGCATCGGGTGGGGTATGTTCATGACGTTGAATAGGTTCGCTCTTTCGGCCTCATTGGCCGCTCTGATGCTGGCACCCCAAGTGGCGCATGCGCAGGCCCCGGCATCGCAGAAGAGCGCGCAGGCGCTGATCCCGGTTGAGCAGTTCACGCTGCCGAACGGCCTCAAGGTGATCATGCATGTCGACCGCTCCGACCCCGTTGTCGCGGTGTCGCTGAACGCCCATGTCGGTTCCGCGCGAGAAGAGCCCGGCCGCACCGGCTTCGCGCACATGTTCGAGCACCTCTTCTTCCTCGATTCGGAAAATCTCGGCAAAGGCGGGCTCGACAAGATGAGCGCCCGCATCGGCGGCTCCGGCGCGAACGGCTCGACCAGCCGAGACATCACCGACTATCTCCAGACCGTCCCCAAGGACGCGCTCGAGAAGATGATCTGGGCCGAGGCGGACAAGCTCGGCTATTTCATCAACACCGTGACCGAGCCGGTGCTCGCCAAGGAAAAGCAGGTCGTCAAGAACGAGAAGCGCCAAAGCGTCGACAACCAGCCCTATGGCCATACCGGCGCGGTGGTGGCGGAGAATCTTTATCCGGCCGGCCATCCCTATAGCTGGGAGGTGATCGGCTCGCTTGCCGACCTGGACGCGGCGACGCTGGCGGATGTCCGCAACTTCTATCGGCGCTGGTACGTGCCGAGCAACGTGTCGCTGGTCATCGCGGGCGACTTCGATCCGGCTCAGGCGCGCCAGTGGGTGGAGAAATATTTCGCCGAGATCCCGGCCGGCGCCAAGGTCGACCCGGCGCCGGTCCGCGCCGCTGGGCTCGCGACGTCCAAGTCGCTCTACCACGAGGACAATTTCGCCGAGCTGCCGCAGCTCACCATGGTCTGGCCGACCGTCACTGCCCTCCACCGCGATTATGCGCCCATCGAAGTGCTGGTGGACCTCCTCACCGACGGCAAGGAGGCGCCGCTCAACGCCGTGCTGATCGACGAGAAGAAGGTGACGAGCGAAGTCGGCGCCTTCCAGGATGCGGGCAAGGTCGCCGGCGAGACCTGGCTGACGGTTCGCGCCTTCGACGACATCGACCTCGACAGGGTCAAGGCCGCTCTCGACGAAGGCTTCGCCCGGTTCGAGCGCGAAGGCGTCGATCCCGCCGCCCTGGAGCGCGTCAAGACTCAGCAGGAAGTGGAGGTCTACGGCCAGATCGGCAGCGTCCTCGGCAAGGTCCGCCGCCTCGCCCGCTACGACCTCTACACCGGCGACCCGGCCTATGCCGATCGCGAGATCGCGGCCCTCCGCGCCGTCACGCCCGCCGACGTGATGCGGGTCTACAATGCCTATTTCAAGAACAAGCCCTTCGTGGCGGCGAGCTTCGTGCCCAAGGGCAAGGTCGACCTCGCGCTCCAGGGCGCGACCCAGGCCAAGGTCGTCGAGGAGCCGATCGTCCAGGGCGCCGAGGCTGCCGTCGATGCGAGCGCCGCCGCGACCTATGCGCGCACGCCCTCCAGCTTCGACCGCACCGTCGAGCCGCCCTACGGGCCCCGGCCCGCGGTCAACCTCCCGGCGGTATGGCAGGCCCAGCTTCCGAACGGCCTCCGCGCGCTCGGCATCGAGGATAACGAGCTCCCGCTCGCCCGCTTCGAGCTGGCGATCAAGGGCGGCCGCCTGATGGACAGCCTCGACAAGCCCGGCACCGCGGCCCTGCTCGCTCGGATGTTCACCCGCGGCACTGCCCGCCGCACACCCGCCGAGCTCGAGAATGCGCTGAAATCGCTGGGCGCCGAAGTGCAGGCCGAGGCGCGCAACGAGCATTTCGTCATTTCCGGCCGCACCCTCGCCCGCAATTTCGACAAGACCATGGACCTGGTCGAAGAGATGCTGCTCCAGCCGCGCTGGGACACCGAAGAACTCGCCATCCAGAAGGCGGCCACCGTCAGCGACATCCAGAGCGAGAAGGTCGAGGCCAACGCGGTCGCCGCCCGCGCCTTCGAATACGCTACCTTCGGCGACAAGCACATCTATTCGCGCAACCCGCTCGGCAGCGAGAAGTCGGTCGCGGCGACGACGATGGAGGATTTGAAGCGCTTCCACGCCGCCAATCTCGCGCCGAACCTCGCCAGCTTCCGCGTCGTCGGCGCGGTGCCGCAGGCGCGGGTGCAGACGGCGCTTGCCGATCTCGGCAGCCGCTGGACGCGCCGAGACGTGCGCATTCCCGCCTATCCGCAGCCGCAGGCGCCCACGGCGTCGAAGATCCTCTTCTACGACCTGCCGGGCGCGAAGCAGTCGACTTTCGCCTTCGGTTATCCCGCGCTCCGCCGCTCCGACGAGAATTACTATCCGGCGACGGTGATGAACTACATCCTGGGCGGCGGCGGCTTCGCCTCGCGCCTGACGCAGGAGCTGCGCGAGGGCAAAGGCTATACCTACGGCATCGGCTCCGGCTTCGGCGGCGGCGAGAGCTACGGCACCTTCCAGATCGGCAGCGGCGTGCGAGCCAATGTGACGCTGGAGGCGGCCGAGCTCACCAGGAAGATCGTCAGCGATCTCGCCACCACCTACACGCCCGCTGACCTCGACGTGACCAAGAGCTTCCTCACCAAGAGCCGCGCCCGCTCGTTCGAGACCACCGACGCCAAACTGCGTTACCTCGGCAACATCGCCGATTACGGCCTCCCGCTCGATTATCCGAAGCAGGAGCAGGCGATCGTCGACGCGATGACGGTCGACCAGGTCAAGACGCTCGCCGGCCGCTACCTCCGTCCGACCGCGATGACTTACGTGATCGTCGGCGATGCGGCGACCCAGGCGAAGCGCCTCGAGGCGCTCGGCTTCGGTGCGCCGGTGTTGATCAACGAGGAGCTGAAGCGGGTCCAGGAGTGACGCAGCGACCGCCGAGCCTCAGCCACCTCGACCAGCTCGAGGCGGAGAGCATCCATATTCTCCGCGAAGCCGTCGCGGAGACGGCACGGCCGGTGATGCTCTACTCGGCCGGCAAGGACAGCGCGGTGATGCTGCACCTGGCGCGCAAGGCCTTCCATCCCGCGCCGCCGCCCTTCCCGCTCCTCCACGTCGACACGATGTGGAAGTTCCGGGCGATGTACGAGCATCGCGACCGCATGGCAGCGGAAGCCGGCATGGAGCTGATCGTCCATCGCAATCCGGACGCGGAGGCGCAGGGGATCAATCCCTTCGACCACGGCCCCGCCCACACCGAGCTGTGGAAGACGGAAGGGCTGAAGCAGGCGCTGGCCAGGCACGGCTTCACCGCCGCATTCGGCGGCGCCCGCCGCGACGAGGAAGCCAGCCGCGCCAAGGAGCGGATCGTCTCGGTCCGCTCCGCCACCCATCGCTGGGATCCGAAGAGCCAGCGCTCCGAACTCTGGCGGCTCTACAATATGCGCGTCGCCGGCGGCGATACCTTGAGGGTCTTCCCACTCTCGGATTGGACCGAGCTCGACGTCTGGCGCTACATCGCGGCGCAGGATGTGCCGGTCGTCCGCCTCTATTTCTCCGCGCCCCGCCCCACCGTCGAGCGCGACGGCGCGATCCTGATGGTCGACGATGAGCGGTTCCGCTTCGCGCCCGGAGAAGCCGCGGAGGAACGGCGCATCCGCTTCCGCACCCTCGGCTGCTATCCGCTCAGCGGCGCGATCGAGAGTGAGGCATCCTCCGTCGCCGACATCATCGAGGAGCTCACCGCCTCCACCTTCTCCGAGCGGCAGGCGCGACTGATCGACCGCGAACCCTCCGCCAGCATGGAGATGAAGAAGCAGGCCGGCTATTTCTGACATGACCGCGGCTGCGCCCAAATCCCTGCTCCGCTTCCTCACCTGCGGCTCCGTCGATGACGGCAAGTCGACCCTGCTCGGGCGGCTGCTGTTCGAGACCGGCAGGATCCCCGATGACCAGCTCGCGGCCCTCCAGGCGAGCAGCCGCGGCCGCGAGATCGACTATGCCCTGCTCCTCGACGGCCTCGCCGCGGAGCGCGAGCAGGGCATCACCATCGACGTCGCCTGGCGCTATTTCGAGACCGACCGGCGCAAGTTCGTCGTCGCCGACACGCCGGGGCACGAGCAATATACCCGCAACATGGTGACCGGCGCCTCCCGCGCCGACGCGGCGGTGCTGCTGGTCGACGCGCGCAAGGGCCTGCTCACCCAGACGCTGCGCCACTCCTACCTCGCGCGCCTGCTCGGCATCCGCCACATCGTGCTGGCGGTGAACAAGATGGACCTGGTCGGCTTCGACCAGGCTGTGTTCCAGGAGATCGCCAAAGCCTATTCGGCCATGGCGGGGACGCTGGACCTTCAAGTTCATGCGATCCCGCTGGCGGCCGCCCGCGGCGACAACATCACGGCCGTGAGCGACGCCACCCCCTGGTATTCGGGCCCGACCCTGCTCGATCTGCTGCACGATCTGCCTGCTGGCGAAAGCACCGCACCGACGTCCTTTGCGATGCCGGTGCAGTGGGTGAGCCGCCCGGACGCGGACTTCCGCGGCTATGCGGGCATGATCGCCGCCGGCCAGGTTGCGCCGGGCGACCCGGTGCGCCTGCTCCCTTCCGGACGCACGGCCTCGGTGTCCCGGATCGTCACGATGGACGGCGATCTCGAACAAGCCGTCACCGGCCAGTCGATCACGCTCGTCCTCGATCGCGAGCTGGACTGCTCCCGCGGCGAGATCGTCGCGGCGCCCGAAACGCCGCTGCACGTCGCCGATCAGTTCGAAGCCACCCTCGTCTGGATGGCCGAACAGCCGATGCTGCCCGGCCGCTCCTACCGCCTGAAGCTCGCAACCAGCACGGTCGGCGCCTGGGTGACCGAGCTCAAGTCCGCGACCGATGTCGAGACGCTGGAGAAGCTCGCGGCGCGGACGCTGGAGCTGAACGGCATCGGCACCGTCAACATCGCGCTCGACCGTCCCCTCCCCTTCACCTCCTATGAGGAGAGCCGGGAGCTCGGCGCCTTCATCCTGATCGACCGCGACAGCGCGGCGACGCTCGGCGCCGGCATGATCCACCACCCGCTGCGGCGCGCCGAGAACGTCCAGTGGCAGGCGATCGACGTCACGCGCGAGGCACGCGCGGCCGCCAAGAATCAGCAGCCGAAGCTGCTCTGGTTCACCGGCCTCTCCGGCGCGGGCAAGAGCACCATAGCCAACCTGGTGGACCGCAAGCTCCACGCCATGGGCAAGCACAGCTTCGTCCTGGACGGCGACAATATCCGTCACGGCCTGTCGAAGAATCTCGGCTTCACCGATGCCGAGCGTGTCGAGAATATCCGCCGCGTCGCCGAGGCGGCCAAGCTGATGACCGATGCCGGCCTCATCGTGCTCGCCGCCCTCATCTCGCCTTTCCGCGCCGAGCGCGAGATGGCCCGCCGCATCTTTCCCGCGGGCGAATTCGTGGAGATCTTCATCGACACGCCGCTCGGTGTCGCCGAAGAACGCGACCCCAAGGGCCTCTACGCCAAGGCGCGCAGCGGCGCCCTCACCAACTTCACCGGCGTCGACAGCCCCTACGAGCCGCCCGAGCACCCCGACATCCGCATCGACACCACCGCCATGACCCCTGAGGAAGCGGCCGAGGCGATCATCAGGGCAATGCTCTAGCTACTTCTTGCTGGCGTGCTCCGGCTTCCCCTTGCGCTTGGTGGAAGCCATCTTTTCAAGCTCCTTCTCGCTCATCGAGTCCGCCATGGACTTGGATGCGCCTTTCAATTTGCTCTTCGGCGTATCGCCGCGTTTCGCCGACAAGGCGGCGCCCGCCGCCTTCTGCTGGGCTCCGGACTTGGCAGGCATGGATCGTCTCCTGTGATTTCTTCCGCTGGCAGAACATTCAGGGCTTTAGGCCGGTTCCGCGCTGCGTAGAGGCGCCGCCTCTGATCGATTTTGCAATTCTCGGTGACGAAAAGAATTGGGTTTCGTCCCCGCTGCGCCAGGCCTAGCCTCCCCCGACAAATCAAAAAGGAGAGCGACGAGATGGACGCAAAGACCGGCGATATTGGTGGCGGCTGCCCGGTTGAGCGGCCGAGCACGGTGCGTTCGCTGCTCGGGCGACAGAACAAGGATTGGTGGCCCGAGTCGCTCCCGCTGGAGATCCTCAACCAGGGCGGCACCTCGCCTGATCCGATGGGCGACGATTTCGACTATGCCGCGGCGTTCAAGGCGCTCGACTACAATGCGCTGAAGGCCGACCTCACCGCGCTGATGACCGACAGCAAGCCCTGGTGGCCGGCCGATTACGGCAATTATGGCGGCCTGATGATCCGCATGGCCTGGCACGCGGCGGGCACCTACCGCACCGCCGACGGCCGCGGCGGCGCGAACAGCGGTCAGCAGCGCTTCGCCCCGCTCAATTCGTGGCCGGACAACGGCAATCTCGACAAGGCGCGCCGCCTGCTGTGGCCGATCAAGCGCAAATACGGGAAGCATATCAGCTGGGCCGACCTGTTCATCCTGGCCGGTAATGTCGCAATCGAATCGATGGGTGGCCCGGTGTTCGGCTTCGGCGGCGGTCGCCGCGACGTGTTCGAGCCCGAGCGCGATATCTACTGGGGCTCCGAAGAGCAGTTCGTCGGCCACCCCGACAACAAGACCCGCATTCTTCCCGAGGAACAGCTGGAGCTGGAGCATCCGCTCGCGGCAATCCAGATGGGCCTCATCTACGTCAATCCGGAGGGCCCCGGCGGCGTCCCCGACCCGCTGCAGTCGGCGCGCGACATCAAGATCACATTCGAGCGCATGGCGATGAACCATGAGGAGACGGTAGCGCTGACCGCGGGCGGCCACACCTTCGGCAAGGCCCATGGCGCCGGCGATCCGAGCCTGGTCGACGCCGCGCCCGAGGCGGCCGACATCGCCCTGCAGGGCCTCGGCTGGGCCAGCGCGCATGAGAGCGGCTTTGGCGAGCACACCATCACCAGCGGCATCGAGGGCAGCTGGGTGAACACCCCCACCGAGTGGTCGGAGAACTATTTCCGCCTGCTGCTGGATTACGAATATGAGCTGGTGCGGTCGCCCGCTGGGGCACAGCAGTGGCAGCCGATCAACCAGAAGCCGGAGGACATGGCGCCGGCCGCGCACGACCCCAGCAAGCGCGTGCCGACGATGATGACGACCGCCGACATGGCGCTGAAGGTCGATCCGGAGTTTCGCGCCATCTCCGAGCGGTTCCGCAACGACCATGAAGCGTTCAAGGACGCGTTCGCGCGCGCCTGGTTCAAGCTCACCCACCGCGATATGGGGCCGAAGGTCCGCTACCTCGGGCCGGAAGTGCCGGCGGAAGATCTGATCTGGCAGGATCCGGTCCCGGCCGGCTCAACCCCGTCCGCCGCTGACGTGTCCACCTTCAGGGAAAAGATCCTCGACGCCGGCTTCAGCATCGGCCAGCTGGTCAAGACCGCCTGGGCGTCGGCGTCCACCTACCGCCGGTCAGACCATCGCGGCGGCGCGAACGGCGCACGCATCCGCCTCGAGCCGCAGCGCGGCTGGGCGGTCAACGAGCCGGAGGAGCTCGGACGGGTTCTCGCCAAGATCGATGAGCTGCGTGGCTCGCTGTCGATGGCAGACGCCATCGTGCTCGCCGGCACCGCCGCGGTGGATAAGGCGGCGCGGGATGCCGGCTACAATGTCGAGGTGCCTTTCACCGGCGGCCGCGGCGATGCGACCCAGGACTGGACCGACGCCGACAGTTTCGCCGTGATGGAGCCGGTGGCCGACGGCTTCCGCAACTACCTCAAGACGAAGCACAGCGTGAAGACCGAGGAGCTGCTGCTCGACCGTGCTTCGCTGCTCGGCCTGTCGGTGCCGGAGATGACGGTGCTGCTCGGCGGTCTTCGTGTGCTCGGCGCCAACCACCAGGACAAGCCCGAGGGCGTCTTCACCAACCGCAAGGGCCAGCTCACCAACGACTTCTTCGTCAATCTGCTCGACAACGACACCTTCTGGAAGGTGGTCGACACGAGCGCCGACGAGGAGTTCATCGGCTACGACCGCGGCGGCCGGCAGGAAAAATGGCGGGCGACCCGCACCGACCTCATCTTCGGCGCCAACAGCCAGCTCCGCGCCGTCGCCGAGGTCTATGCCGAAAGCGGAAACGAGGAAAAATTCGTCCGCGACTTCGTCGCTGCCTGGACCAAGGTGATGAACGCCGACCGCTTCGACGTCCCGCAGAACCCGGACAGCGTCCAGCCGATCGGCATTGCCGAGCCGCGATGAGAAGCTGATCTCCCTCGCCGCGGTAGCTGCAGCAGAGCGCAGCCGCCGCGGCCGGGCGAGGACCTTCGCTGCTATCGTCTGGAATTCGCGCCATCACATCAGGGCGCTGCCTAGACCGCAGCGTCCTTTTCGGTGCTCTGAAAGGAATGGTGCCCAGAAGAGGACTCGAACCTCCACGCCCTTGCGAGCGCCAGCACCTGAAGCTGGTGCGTCTACCAATTCCGCCATCTGGGCACGGGGTAGGCGGCGCGCTTAGCCGCCCCCGAGCGCGCTTGTCAATGAAGAGCCGAGCGGGCATTGAGGCGCCGATTTTCAATCAGGCGAACCCATGCTTCCAGACACTTTCCGGCTGGTCACCCTGTTCGGCGGCGGCGGTTTTCTCGGCCGCTACGTCGCCCAGGCGCTCTACAAGTCGGGCGCCCGCGTCCGCATCGCGCAGCGGGATCCGCGCACCGCTTTCTTCCTGAAGCCCCTGGGCGGGCTCGGCCAGACCCAGTTCGTCGCGGCCGACATCCGCAACTCCCACCAGGTGCGCGAGGCGGTGAAGGGCAGCGACGCCGTCGTGAACCTGGTCGGAATCCTCAAGGGCAATTTCGAGGAGATCCACATCGACGGCGCCGCCAATGTGGCGGAGGCCTGCGCTGTCGAGGAGATCCGGTCGCTGGTCCACATCTCCGCCATCGGCGCGGACCCTGGAGCCGAGTCCCGCTACGGCAGCAGCAAGGGCCTGGGCGAGGAGGCGGTGCGGACCGCCGTCCCGACCGCCACCATTATCCGCCCCTCCGTCCTGTTCGGCCGCGAGGACAATTTCATCAATCGCTTCGCGTCGATGTCGCGGCTCGCGCCGGTGCTTCCGGTGATCCGCCCGACGGTCAAGCTCCAGCCTATTTATGCGGCCGATGTCGGCAAGGCGGTCACCGCCGCCGCGCTCCACCCGCGCGACCATGGCGGCAAGATCTATGAGCTAGGCGGGCCGCAGGTGCTCACCATGCGCGAGTTGATGGAGTGGATCGACGAGACCACCGGCTGGAACCGCGCCCTTGTAGACATTCCAGACTCGGCCGGCGGCCTGATCGCCCGCACGACCGGCTGGCTTCCGGGCGCGCCGATCACCTGGGACCAGTGGCTGATGCTGCAGCGCGACAATATCGTCGCGCCGGGCGCCGAGGGCCTGCGCAGCTTCGGGATCGCGCCGACGCCGCTCGCCGCCGTGTCCGAGGGGTGGCTGACCGCCTATCGCCGCGGCGGTCGCTTCGCCGCCAAGCAACCCTACTGAAACTAGTCGTCATCCCGGCGCAGGCCGGGATCTCGTGGAGACCCGCTTTGCCTTATCGTCCTGGGACCCCGGCCTTCGCCGGGGTGACGTGCTAGAATGGAATCCCTGTTCGTCATCATCATCCTCGGCATCGTCGAGGGTCTCACCGAATATCTGCCGGTCTCATCCACCGGCCACCTGATCCTGGCGACCGAGCTGCTCGGGTTCGAAGCCGAGCGCTGGGCCTTATTCAACATCGCCATTCAGCCCGGCGCGATCCTGGCTATCCTGGTGCTTTACTGGCGGACGTTCAGGGACGTGCTGGTCGGCCTCACCCGCCGCGAGCCCGCCGCGATCAAATTCGTCCGCAACCTGCTGGTCGCCTTCTTCCCGGCCGTGATCATCGGCCTGATCTTCAACGACCCGATCGAGGCTTTGCTTGAGAACGCGGTCGTTGTCGGCTGGGCGCTGATCATCGGGGGTATCGCGATCCTGATCGTCGAACGTTTCGCCAAGCCGGTCGATGCGGGCGGCGTGTCCGGGGTGACCCTCCGCCAGTCGATGGGGGTCGGCCTGGTGCAATGCCTTGCCATGATCCCCGGCGTCAGCCGCTCCGGCGCCACCATCCTGGGCGCAATGAGCCTCGGCGTCGACCGCAAGACCGCGGCGGAGTTCAGCTTCTTCCTCGCCGTGCCGACCCTCACCGGCGCCACCGTCCTCCAACTCGCCAAGCATCGCGACGAGATCACCCCGGATCTCATCGGCGAGATCGGCCTCGGCGCGCTGGTGTCGTTCATCGTGGCCCTGGTGGTGGTGAAGGCGTTCGTCGGCATCGTCACCCGCTACGGCTTCGCGCCATTCGCCTGGTATCGGATCGTCGCCGGCGCCGCTGCCCTGGTCTGGCTGGCGGCGCGCTGACGTTCAGATTAGGCTCATCCCTCAAGGCTATAAGGCGGCAACGAGTCGCCCCCGAGCGCGTTGTTCGCACGCGCCGCTGATGTACGTGAGGAGGCCTATTTTGCGTAAGCTCATTCTTGCCGCGGCCGCGATGGCCTTCGCTTTCCCCGCCGCGGCGTCGGCCCAGTCTTCGCCGAGTTTCCCGGAGGAGATGGACGAGGAGATCGCCCGTAGCCTGCCGCATCCGGCCGAGGTCGAGGCCATGGCAGACGCCGCGGGTCGCGCCGCCGAGGCCGTGATCGACGTGCCGATCGGCGGAGTCATCCAGGCGATCGACCCCACCCGCCGCGTCCGCCGCGACGACACCATCGCCGACGTATCGCGCGATCCTTACCTTCGCGATCGCATCCGCGACTCCGTCGATGACGTCGCGATCGAGATGGGCGACGTGATGGCGCAGGTCGCCGTCGTCGCCCCGGCGCTCAGGCGCTCGCTCGCCGATCTCGAGCGCAATCTCGACCGCGCCATCTACGACGCCCGCCGCAGCCGCAGTCGCGATTACTATCCAGATTACGAATATCGTCGCCGTTAAAGGCGATTAGCTAAACTCAGAGTTTACCCAGCGCGCCGTGACGCTAATAGTCGCGGCGCGCATGTGGCAACTATACCAATTCCCCCTCTGTCCTTTCTCCCGCAAGGTCCGGCTGATGCTGGGCGAGAAAGGCGTGCCGCACGAGCTCGTCCGCGAGTCACCCTGGGCGCGGCGTGACGAGTTCCTCGACCTCAACCCCGCCGGCCAGACGCCGGTGCTGGTCGAGGAAAAGGGCACGATCCTCATCGACTCCAACGCGATCTGCGAATATTTCGAGGAGACGGTCGAAAAGGCGCCGATGATTCCGGGCACCGCCCGCGATCGCGCCGAGGTGCGGCGGCTCGTCGCCTTCTTCGACGACCGGCTCTACGGCGACGTGGTCGGCCCGTTGCTCGAAGAGCGAATGCGCAAACGCATCGTCAACCGCGACCCCCCCGACACGCGCGTGCTTCGCGAGGCGATGAAGGTCGCCAACAGTCATCTCGATTATATCGATTATCTGCTCGACCACCGCCGCTGGCTGGCCGGGCCGGTGCTGAGCCTCGCCGATCTCACGGCGGCCGCCCACCTATCGGTCGCCGATTATCTTGGCGGCCTCGACTGGCGCAGCCACAAGCAGACGACCGACTGGTATGCCGTCATGAAGTCGCGGCCGAGCTTCCGCCCGTTCCTTGGCGAACGGATGGAAGTGATCGTCCCGCCGGCCCACTATGACAAAGTGGACTTCTTCTGACCCGACAGCGGGACGGCCTCGTCCTGTCTTACGCGGCTTCCAGCTGCCTGCTGTTCGACGCGCTGTAGCTCAGGAACTGATTGAGAAGCTGCTGCTGCCTCAGCAGAGCGTCCACGAAGATCAGTTCCTGCCTTGCCCAATCCAGGAAATGTGCGGTGTCGCGCGATATGTTGCGCTGCTGATCCTCGACATAGGAGATGGCGGTCATGAGCAGCACGCGCCGGCGCTCGAGCCGGTAACGATCTTGCGGCAATCTGTCCTCCCTTCAAGCTACGCGCCGGCTGATTTTTTCTTATACCGGCCGCGAAACTATACTTAACAATCTCCGCTACAGCTAGTGTTGTTGTCTCTTCCCCGGAACGATCCGGCGCACGCCCTTCAGAGCCTCTTTGCGGTTACGAAATAATCGAGCGAAAGATCATCCGTCAGGCTGAATCCGCTCATCGGGTTCCAGCCAATTCCCGTCCGGTCCACGATCTCCAGCCCCGCGTCGCGAAGCAGCGCGCATAGTTCGTCGGGGCTCAGGAACTTCTCCCAGTCGTGGGTGCCGCGGGGAATCCGCCCGGTCCCCTCTCCCACCACAATCATCAGCAGGCGCGACCAGGCCGTGCGGTTCGGCGTCGACAGGATCAGCAGGCCGTCGGGGGCCAGCGCGTCCGCCAGTCCCTGCACGAACAGGCGCGGCTCGTTCACATGCTCGATCACCTCGAGGCTGGTGATGAGGTCGTAGGGAGCGGTCAGCGCCTCGACGCTGCCGACGCGGTAGTCGATGGCGAGCCCCTGCCCTTCGGCGTGAATGCGCGCGGCCGCGACATTCTCCGGCGCAGGATCGACGCCGGCAACCTCCGCGCCGAGCCGGGCGAGCGGCTCGGCCAGCAGGCCCGCGCCGCAGCCCACGTCCGCCGCGCGCTTGCCGGCGAGCGGCCGGCGGTGGCACTCGTCGAGGCTCCAATGATGATCGATCTGGTCGCGTATGTAGCCGAGCCGCACCGGGTTCAGCCGGTGGAGCATGGCGGACGAGCCCCGGGGATTCCACCAGTCCGCCGCCATCCGGCCGAAATGCTCGGCCTCGCGGGGATCGATGGTCGAGCCAGACGTTGCCATACGTGGCCCTTACGCCCTCGCGGCGCGCTTGTCGAAGCCCTTCCCGCCCCCTATCAGCCGCCCCGCATGGCCCGCATCGTGATGAAATTCGGCGGCACCTCGATGGCCGGCATCGAGCGCATCCGCCACGTCGCGGGGCTGGTGAAGCGCGAGGCGGAGCGCGGCAACCAGGTCGCCGTGGTTGTCTCCGCCATGGCCGGCGAGACCGATCGCTTGATCCAGTTCTGCCGCGAGGCCTCCTCGCTCTACGATCCGCGCGAATATGACGTGGTCGTCGCCTCGGGCGAGCAGGTGACGAGCGGCCTTCTCGCCATCACACTCCAGGGCATGGGCCTCAACGCCAAGAGCTACATGGGCTGGCAGCTCCCGATCCGGACCAGCGGCCACGCCGCCGCCCTTATCGAGGGCATCGATGCGGACGTGCTGGAGCGCGTCTTCGAAGGCGGCGGCATCGCAGTCATTCCGGGGTTTCAGGGGGTGTCGGCAGATGGCGACGTCGCCACTCTCGGCCGCGGCGGTTCCGATACGTCGGCGGTGGCACTGGCGGCGGCGGTGAAGGCCGATCGCTGCGACATCTACACCGACGTCGACGGTGTCTACACGACCGATCCGCGCATCGTGCCCAAGGCGAAGAAGCTCCCGATCATTACCTTCGAGGAAATGCTGGAGCTGGCGAGCGTTGGAGCCAAGGTGCTGCAGACGCGCTCCGTCGGCCTGGCGATGCGCGAGCGGGTGCCGATCACGGTGCTGTCCTCATTCGAGGACAAGCCCGGCACCCTCGTCGTCGCCGACGAGGAATTGGAAGGATATGAAATGGAACGGCAGCTCGTCACCGGCATCGCCTACGACAAGAACGAGGCGCGGGTGACGCTGACCGGCCTGCCCGATGTTCCCGGCACGGTTGCGGCGATCTTCGCGCCGCTCGCCGACGCCGGCATCAACGTCGACATGATCGTCCAGAGCGTGCCCCGGGCCGGGGCGGAGAGCACCCTCACCTTCACCGTCCCGACCGCTTCCCTTGCCCACAGCGTCGAAGCGCTCGAGAAGGCGCGGGAGAGCATCGGCTTCGCCGAGATCCTGACCGACACCGACGTCGTCAAGGTGAGCGCGGTCGGCGTCGGCATGCGCTCCAACGCCGGCATCGCCGCACAGATGTTCCAGGCCCTGGCCGGCCGCGGCATCAACATCCTCGCCATCACCACCTCGGAAATCAAAGTGTCCGTGCTGATCCCCGAAGACTATACCGAGCTCGCCGTCCGCGTGCTCCACACCACCTACGGCCTCGACGACACGGGAGCGGCGGCATGAGCGAGGCGGACACGATCAGCATCGGCCACGACCGTCTCAACCGGCTGATGAAGCGCGGCACCGACTTCCTCGGCTGCGAGGTCGCGATCATGGGCGGCGCGATGAGCTGGATCTCGGAGCGCAATCTCGTCTCCGCCCTCTCCAATGCCGGCGCCTTCGGCGTGATCGCCTGCGGGGCGATGACTCCGGACCTGCTGGATCGCGAGATTGCCGAGACCAAGGTGCGCACCGACCGCCCATTCGGCGTCAACCTCATCACCATGCACCCGCAGCTCACCGAGCTGATCGAGGTCACCCGCCGCCACACCGTGGGCCATGTCGTCTTCGCCGGCGGCCTTCCCCCTGCCGGGTCGATCGACAAGGTCAAGGAAGGCGGCGCCAAGCTGATCTGCTTCGCCCCCGCCCTCGCCCTCGCCAAGAAGCTGATCCGCTCCGGCGTCGACGCTTTGGTGATCGAGGGGATGGAGGCAGGCGGCCATATCGGCCCGGTCTCCACCTCGGTCCTCGCTCAGGAGATCTTGCCTGAGGTCGCATCCGAGGTCCCGGTCTTCGTCGCCGGCGGCATCGGCCGCGGCGGCGCCATCGCCGGCTATCTCGAAATGGGCGCTGCCGGCGTGCAGCTCGGCACCCGCTTCGTCTGCGCGCACGAATGCATTGCCCACCCGAACTTCAAGAAGGCCTTCATCCGCGCCTCGGCCCGTGACGCGATCCCCAGCGTCCAGATCGATCCGCGCCTCCCGGTGATCCCCGTCCGCGCGCTCAAGAACCGCGAAATGGAGAATTTCTCCGCCAAGCAGATCGAGGTCGCCAAGCTGCTCGACGAGCAGAAGGTCGAGATGGCGGAGGCCCAGCTCCAGATTGAGCATTACTGGGCCGGCGCCCTCCGCCGCGCCGTCATCGACGGCGATGTCGAATCCGGCTCGGTCATGGCAGGCCAGTCGGTCGGCATGGTGAAGAAGGAGGAATCCGTCGCTGACATCATCCGCACGCTGGTCGATGAAGCGGCACTCGCCCTAGAACGCCGCTCCGTCTAAGCCCGTTCCCCGGAACAAGGGCTAGCCGCGCCCCGCGAGCATCTCCTCCACCCACTCCGGCACCAGTTCGCCCGCCGGTCCCATCCGGCTCTCCTCGAAGAAGAAGCTCCCCTGGCTTGGCTCGAGGTTGATCTCGAGCGTCGGCGTGCCGAGGTAGCGGGCGGTCTGTACATAACCGGCCGCCGGATAGACCGCGCCTGAAGTGCCGATAGAGACGAACAGGTCCGCCTTCATCAACGCCGCGTCGATCTCGTCCATCCGATACGGCATCTCGCCGAACCAGACGATGTCCGGCCGCAGCTTCGCCGCGCCGCATCCGGGGCAAGGCGGCCCACTCGAAAGCTCCCCCTCCCACGGCACCCGTCCGTCGCAGCCGCGGCACCAGGCGGACTTCAGCTCGCCATGCATGTGCAGCACGCGCTTCGCGCCGGCGCGCTCGTGCAGGTCGTCGACATTCTGCGTCACGATCAGCAACTCGTCCGGCCACTCGGCGTCGAGCCGCGCCAGCGCCCGATGCGCTGCGTTCGGCTCCACCTCGCCCAGCCGCGCCCGCCGCGCATCGTAGAATTTCTGCACCAGCGCCGGATCCCGCCGGAACGCCTCGGGCGTCGCCACATCCTCCACCCGGTGCCCCTCCCACAGCCCATCTGGCCCCCGGAAAGTGGCCACCCCACTCTCGGCCGAAATGCCCGCGCCAGTCAGGACAAAGATGTTTCGGATGTCACGCATTACGCCCGTTTAGCGAGCGGCCGGACCGTCTGAAATGGCCTGCAGTAATTCTCAGCCTCGCCGCTGGAACAGGAGATCCGGCCGCAGTCCTCACCTTTACAGACGATGTCGAGCTCTTCTGCACCGGCACAAGATCCCCAGCCGCGGGTGGGACTCCCTTTCCGGATCAACATCTTGTACGTCCGGGGACAGCAGCGCCGACTCGGCAGCAGGGATGGGAGGGGATGAAAATGGCCGTAAGGACGTTGGTCACAAGCTCGGCCTTGGCGATAGGAGTTGCCGCTCTTTGGGCGGGTACGGCGCTTGCGGGCCAGAATGACGGCTCCGCTCCCGCCGCACCACAGGGCAAATCGGCGAAAAACGATCCCGGCCGCAAGGTGTGCCGCAACCTGGTGCTCAGCGGAACGCGCCTCAGCACCCGCACCTGCCGCACCCAGGCGCAATGGGACGAAGCTGCACTCGCCGCACAGGAAAGCGCTCTGCAGCAGCAAACCGGCCCGGGCGGCCGGCCCGAAAGCATGCGTTCCGACGAGGCAGCCGCGATAGCGAACCGCCCTCGGTAGCTCCCGCCTCCATCTGACGAATATCCGCTTTCGATCGAGAGCAGGACATCCACACTTCAGAAGCTCAAGCCTCCACCGCGCGCCTCACTGCCTGTTTCAGTGCGGGCGCGAGATCGCCACGGCAGCTGATCTCGATCCGCTCCAGCCCCAGCCATGACGCCATCAGCTTCAGCTCCTGCGTCAGTTCCTCCGCCGTGTCCGCCGGGGCGCCCGGCTCGAGATGCGCTGCCTGGACGAGCAGAGTCCCGGCCTGTCGGTCGGCCTTCAGGTCCACGCGCGCGGCAATCTGATCGCGAAGCAGGAACGGGAGCACGTAATAGCCGTGCACACGCTTGTCCGCCGGCGTGTAGATCTCGATCCGGTAGCGGAAGTCGAACAGGCGCTCGGCGCGGGCGCGCTCCCAGACCAGCGGATCGAAAGGGACCAGCAAGGCGCGCCCCTCGGCGCCGCGCGGCCGCTTCGCATCCCTGTGCAGATAGGCGATCTCGCGCCAGCCCTTGACCTGCACGGGCAGCAGCGCTCCCTCCTCCACAAGTTCGGCGATGCGGGCTGCCGCATCACCCGGCGAGAGGCGGAAATAGTCGCGCAGGTCTCGGGCGGTGCCGATGCCGTGCGCCCGGGCGGAGCGCTCCAGCAGGTCGCGCTGCGCCTCGGCCTCGCTTGGCGTCGGCAGATCAAGGATGCGACCGGGGATGACGCGTTCGGTGAGGTCGTAGACCCGCTCGAAGCTGCTGCGGCGGGTCGCCGTGGTGATGCGGCCGGTGAGGAACAGCCATTCCAGCGCGGCCTTGGCGCTACTCCAGCCCCACCAGCCGCCATTTCCCTTCACCTCGAAGTCTGAAGCGGCGAGCGGCCCTTCCGCGACGATCCGCGCCAGCACGGCATCCGCTTCGGCGCGCCGCTCGACGCGAAACGCCTGCATCGACTTCCACCCTGCCTCCCCGCGTTCCGCCCGCGCCATCCGCCAGCGGATGAGCGGATGCAGTTCGAGCGGCAGCAGCGAAGCTTCATGGGCCCAATATTCGAACAGCCGCCGCGGCTTCCGCCAGGCCATGCCGTCGAGCAGCTCACGACGATAGGCGCCCAGCCGCGAAAAGGCAGGAAGATAATGCGCCCGCGACAGCACGTTGACGCTGTCGATCTGATGAAGTTGCAGCCGGTCCAGCAGCTTCAGCAGGTGCCGCCGCTCAAAAGGTCCGTCCGGCCGCGGCTTCGCCAGCCCCTGTGCGGCAAGCGCGATGCGGCGCGCGGCGGCGATGGAGAGGGTCTCGCTCATCCGCTACCGATCTTGCCTCGCCGCTTCACCGCGCCCATGAAGCAGCTTCCATGAGGGGCGACAAGGCATGACCGCGATCACCATCTTCGGCGCGAGCGGCCGCATGGGGCGCGCGATCGCGGAGATCGCCGCGGAGCGCGAGGACGTGACGATCGTCGGCGAGGAGCCCGACGTCTTCGTCGATTTCTCCGCCCCTGCCGCCCTCGCAGGCAATCTCGCCGAGGCCGAAGAAGCAGGTCGGCCGATTGTGATCGGCACCACCGGCCTCGAGGCCGAGCACCAGCGGCTGATCAACGATGCATCCGCCAGGATCGCGGTCTTGCAAGCCGCGAACACTTCGCTCGGCGTGAACCTCCTCGCCCATCTCGTGCGCGAGGCTGCGGCCCGGCTCGGACCCGACTGGGACATCGAGATCGTCGAGATGCACCACCGCCACAAGGCCGACGCGCCGTCGGGCACGGCCCTGCTGCTCGGCCGCGCGGCCGCCGAAGCGCGCGGCGTCAGCCTCGACGAGGTCAGCGACCGGGGTCGTGACGGGATCACCGGCCCGCGCGCGACCGGCCGTATCGGCCTTGCAGCCCTTCGCGGCGGCTCCGTCGCGGGTGAGCATCAGGTGATCTTCGCCGGTGAAGGCGAACGCCTCGAGCTCGGCCACCGCGCCGAAAGCCGCGAGATCTTCGCGCGTGGCGCGGTGCAGGCGGCGCTCTGGCTACAGGACAAGTCGGCCGGGCGCTACACGATGGCGGACGTGCTGGGCCTCGCATGAAGAAGGCCGAAGTCGCCGAGCTCTACCGCCTGCTCGCGGACCGCACCCCCAATCCCGAGACCGAGCTCCGGTCCGTCAACGACTTCACCGTGCTGGTCGCGGTCGTACTTTCCGCCCAGGCTACGGATGCCAGCGTCAATCTCGCCACGCGCGAGCTGTTCGAGACGGTCAACACGCCCCAGGCCATGCTGGATTATGGTGAGGAGCGCCTGCGCGACACGATCAAGACGATCGGCCTGTTCAACACCAAGGCGAAGAACGTCATCCTGCTCTCCAAGGTGCTCGTCGAGCAGTTCGACGGCGAGGTGCCGCGCGACCCCGACCTGCTGATGGCGCTCCCGGGCGTCGGCCGGAAGACGGCGAACGTGGTCATGAACACCGCCTTCGGTGCCGAGACCTTCGCGGTCGACACCCATGTCTTCCGCGTCTCCAACCGCACCGGTCTCGCCCCCGGCAAGAACGTGCTGGAGGTGGAACTGAAGCTGGACAAGGTGACGCCGCAGCCTTGGCGCCGGGACGCCCACCACCTCCTGATCCTCCACGGCCGCTATGTCTGCAAGGCGCGAGTGCCCGAATGCTGGCGCTGCGTGATCGCCCACATCTGCCGCTACCGACCCAAGACCCCGCCTCCGGGCACCGCACCAAAGCCCGCGCGGCGAGCGCGCTTGGACGTGGCGAAATAAGCCTCTGGCAGGCCGGCCTGCCCTTTGCTAACTCCGCGCCAGGCACCCGTAGCTCAGCTGGATAGAGCGCTGCCCTCCGAAGGCAGAGGCCACAGGTTCGAATCCTGTCGGGTGCGCCAGCCTCCTGAACAAGACCGGTCGCCTGTCCGGCTCGGTCGGCAACAAAGCGGGCGGTCGCGAGTTGGACCGTTGTGATCAGCCCTCAGGACACCACACAGGTCGCGCTGCCCGCCGAACAGTGCGGCCATGCGCTCATCATCGAGGATGACGAGCTTATTGCCGCCTCGATCGAGGCTGAGGTACGCGACCTCGGTTTCGGCTCGGTCGGCGTCGCCAGGAACGAACGCGAAGCCGTGATCTTCGCCAGCCAGCAACAGCCGCAGCTGATCACGGTCGATGCGCGGCTCGAGGAAGGGAGCGGCGTCAGCGCCGTGCTCGCGATCTGCGCGGAACGGGCGCTCCCGGTCATCGTCGTCACCGGCAACCCCTTCCAGGTCACCCTCCCCGGCGTCGTCACGCTCGGTAAGCCGTTTAGTTCGGCCGCGTTCAGAGCCGCCTACGAGCAGGCGAAATCGCGCCCCTTCTCCGCCGCCCTGGTCCAGTAATGCCGAGACGCTCGCGGCGGGACTAAGGCCCGCTCGATGGCTCATTCCCGCGGCAGATCATGCTTAACAACATGCTAGCTCTATCCGCCGTAAAAGCCGCGCACCCATCCTGAATCCAGAAAATCTCATAAAAATCAAAAGCGTGATGCCGTTACCTGTTTCGTGGCAGCCACGGACTGACTGCCGCTCACATGAACGGCAAAGGATGTTCCGATGATTATCAACACCAACACTTCGGCGTTGCGTGCCCAGAATGGCGGCCGTGTCGCCAATCAGCAGCTGCAGACCGCCATGGAGCGCCTGTCGAGCGGCAAGCGCATCAACTCCGCGAAGGACGACGCCGCCGGCCTCGCCATCGCCTCTTCCATGACCGCGCAGATCCGCGGCATGAACCAGGCGGTTCGCAACGCCAATGACGGCATCAGCTTCGCCCAGACCGCCGAAGGCGCGCTCGGCGAGGTCTCCAACATGCTGCAGCGGGTCCGTGAGCTCGCCGTGCAGTCGGCTTCAGGCACCTATTCGGCCGCCGACCGCACGAACCTCAACGCGGAAGCTTCGGCTCTCCAGGCGCAGATGGCCGACATCCTCACCAACACCAAGTTCAACGGTGTTGCGGTGTTCGACTATGCGGCGTCCGATACGGCAAGTGACGATATCGCCATCCAGGTCGGCGCGGGCACCGAGACGGTCTCGCTGGCCAAGGCCTTCCTCAACAGCGGCAATTTCGAGGCTGCCGACTTCTCGGTGACCAGCACGACGAATGCCGCGGCGACGATCGTCAACGTCGATGCCAACCTCACCGCGGTGAACACCGCCCGCGCCGGTCTCGGTGCGAGCCAGAGCCGGCTGGACTCGGTCGTCAACAACCTGACCAACGTCGTCACCAACCTGTCGGATGCGCGCTCGCGGATCGAGGACGCCGATTTCTCGGCGGAGACGACCAAGCTCGCGAAGGCGCAGATCCTGAGCCAGGCGTCGACGGCGATGCTCGCCCAGGCGAACCAGAGCCAGCAGGGCGTCCTGAGCCTGCTCCGCTAAGAGCAGCTCATCAGTTAAGCTTAGCTCGCGCGACCATTCCCGCCAGTGACGCGCAAGGGGCGCCCCGGTTCGATATCGAACCGGGGCGCTTCCCGTTTCAGAGGCCGAAAGAAGCGCGCCACCGCAACCACTTGCCCCAAGGCTACGACCCGCCCCATATGGGTCTCTCAACTGGTGAGGCGTTTGTGGGCCAACAATGCTGCGCGCATGAAGCGAAGAGTGCCGGGATCGACCCGCTTTGGCGGCGCGCGCTCTGGATCGCGCTAATCGTCAATGCGGGCATGTTCCTGATCGAGATGGCCGCCGGCGCCGCCGCGGACTCCCGCGCCCTCTATGCCGACGCGCTGGATTTCTTTTCCGACGCCGCAAATTACGCGATCAGCCTCGGCGTTGCCGGACTGGCGCTGGTCTGGCGCGCCCGCGCCGCTCTGTTCAAGGGCGCGACCCTGCTGGTGCTCGGCGTCTGGGTGATCGTCGCCTGCCTCTGGGCGATCCGCATCGGCAGCACGCCGGAGCCGCTGGCGATGGGCGTAGTCGGCATGCTGGCGCTCGCGGCGAACGTCTTCGTGGCGCTGATCCTCTATCGCTTCCGCAGCGGCGATGCGAACATGCGCTCGGTGTGGATCTGCTCCCGCAACGACGCGATCGGCAACATCGCCGTCCTGGCCGCGGCTCTCGGCGTGTTCGGCACTGGCACCGCTTGGCCGGACATCATCGTCGCCTCGATCATGGCCGCACTCGGCATCTCCGGCGGCTGGAACATCGTTCGTTTGGCTCGGACAGAATTGCAGGGCGAGAAGACAAGGCTTGCCAGGGCTGCTTAGTCGCGCCGCGGGCGGCCGGTCTGGCTGCCCGCCTCGCGCGCCTGCGTGAACAGCTCAACGTGATCCACGCATGGTCAGCGGTCGATTGCGGAGGAACGGATCATTCCGCACGAGATCGGAAGCGTAATAACGGCCGCTAACCAAGAGCGAAGAGAGGGGCGACAAAGACCGTTTCGCGTGCGTTCATGATGTTCTCGGCACGTGTGCGGCCTGCGAAACAAATTTCGGGGCCGCTTCGTTCACAGGCCGGCGGGGGCGAGGCAGTCGTGCTCCGCCGAGGAGATGCTTCCGGGTGCTCAGTAACGATTATCCGTCCGCTTTGCCCGCCGCCGATCCACTCGACGGGCGAAATTATGACGAGGAAGCGCCGCTTCGGCCGGAGCATCGGCGCCTCTACAAGAGGATCGCGATCGGCCTTCTGATCCTCCTCGCCGCGCTGTTCGTCTATCTGCTCGTCACCGCGCCGCTCTCGAAGTCGCTCCAGCCGATCGCTGCGCCCAGCATCACCCTGCTCTCCGCCGAAGGCAAGCCGATCGCCCGGCGTGGCGCCGTCACCGGGGCGCCGGTGGATGTGCGCGAGCTTCCCGATCATGTCCCGGCCGCGTTCCTGGCGATCGAGGACCGGCGCTTCTACGACCATACCGGCGTCGACCCGTGGGGCATCATGCGCGCCGCGGTCGTCAACCTGAAGGAAGGCGGCGTCGTCGAGGGCGGCAGCACGATCACCCAGCAGCTCGCCAAGCTTTCCTTCCTCTCCTCCGACCGCACCTATGCCCGCAAGCTGCAGGAATTTCTGCTCGCCTTCTGGCTGGAGGGGTGGCTCAGCAAGGACGAGATCCTGTCGCGCTACCTGTCGAGCGTCTATTTCGGCGACAACGTCTACGGCCTGCGCGCCGCCGCGAACCATTATTTCAGCCGTAAGCCGGAGGATCTGACGGTTGGCCAGGCGGCGATGCTGGCCGGCCTGGTCAAGGCCCCTTCCCGCCTCGCGCCGACCCGCAACATCAAGGGCGCGCGCGAGCGGGGCGAGTTGGTTGTCCAGGCGATGGTCGATGCGGGGGTGCTGACCGGCGAGGAAGCCGAGAAGCTGCCGACCGTGCGGCTGAAGCGCGGTCCGGTGAAGGACCTGCCGTCGGGCACCTATTTCGCCGACTGGGTGTTCCCGGAGGCGCGTGCCTATGCCGCCGAGGGCTATGGCGGCGACACGATCGTCACGACGCTGGAGGACGACCTTCAGCGGCTGGCGGTCGATGCGGTGCGCCGCGCGGGCGTCGGCGGCGCGCAGGTGGCGCTGGTGGCGATGCGGCCGGACGGGCGGGTCGTCGCGATGATCGGCGGCAAGAACTACAAGATCAGCCCGTTCAACCGCGCCACCCAGGCCAAACGCCAGCCGGGCTCGGCGTTCAAATTGTTCGTCTACCTTGCCGCCCTGCGCGCCGGCATGTCGCCGGCGAGCATGGTCGAGGACACGCCGCTGAAGATCGGCACCTGGTCGCCAGACAATTACGAGAGCAAGTATCGTGGGCTGATCACTCTAAGAGAAGCCTTCGCCGTCTCCAGCAACGTCGCCGCGGTGCGGCTGTCGGAACGGGTCGGGCGCAACAACGTGATCGACGCCGCGCGCGACCTCGGCATCACCAGCGAGCTCGACAATCAGCCGAGCCTGGCGCTCGGCACGTCGGGCGTGAGCCTGATCGAGATGGTCTCCGCTTATGCCGCCGTGGCGGGCAACAGCTATCCCGTGCGCCCACGCGGACTGCCGGAGGTCGACGAGAGCTGGTATGACCGTATGCTGTCGCGCCGGCGGAGCTTCGACCCGGAGACGCGGCAGATGATGCTGGAGCTGCTCTGGGCCGTGACCCGCGAGGGCACCGGCCGCGGCGCAGCGCTGCCGATCGACACGTTCGGCAAGACCGGCACCAGCCAGGACAGCCGCGATGCCCTCTTCATCGGCTTTGCCGGCGATCTCGTCACCGGCGTCTGGATAGGCAACGACGACAACCGCCCGCTGGGCCGCACCACCGGCGGCAGCCTGCCGGCCCAGATCTGGCGCAACTTCATGTCGCGCGCCGTCGACACGCGCGCCGGCGCCCGCATCAGCGTGCCGCCCCCGCCCGAGGATCTGACGCCGATCATCGACGCCCTGCCGAGAGACGTGCAGGTCCCGATCGGCGACACCGGCTATGATGTCGGCATCGCCATCGGCCCCGACGAAGTGACGATCTCCACCCAGCCTTCGGCCGAGGCGCCGGACCCGACCGGATCAGTGGGTCCGGCGGACGAGCCGCTTCCCGAGGACGACGAAGGGCCCGCCCCAGGCCAAATCCCCACCATCGCCCCGCCCCCGCCTCCCGCACCCGAGGACGAAGGCGAAGACCCGGAGGCCGGCGAATAGAAAAGGCGGCGGGATCGCTCCCGCCGCCTCTCTTTTTGCGTTCAGCCAGGCTTAGAAGTCGTAGCTGATGCCAACCTTGATGCGCCAGACCGACGAGCTGACGTTGATCTGGTTGTCGTCGTCGAACGAGCCGCCGGTGAAGGTGTTGATGATGTAGCGGCCCTGCGGATCGACACCGGCTCCGCCCAGACCCGCAATATCCTGCAGGCCCGAGAAGTTGCGGCGCCGCTGCACGTTCCATCCGCTGTCGAGCAGGTTCAGGAAGTTGTCGATCGTGCCGTAAAGCCGGATCTTGTCCTCGATGCCGGCGCCGAAGAGGCGGCCCGGTCCGGGCAGCTCCTGCGAGAAGGTGAGGTCGAGGTCGTAATACCAGTCGTTGTTGCAGGTGTTCCGCTCGATGGAGCGGCCGGCAAATCGACGGGCGCAGCCGAGCGACTGGGTGAAGTCATACAGCTGCTGCACCGCTGCCGCGTTCGACAGTGGCGAGATGTTCGGATCGCCCGTTGCCGACGCCGGGACATAAACTAGCGCATTGTCGCTGCCCGAAGCGTCGTCGTTGAACACGCCGCCGCCAGTGAAGGTCAGGCTGTACGGCCGGCCCGCACGCGCGACGAAGGTGAAGCCGAAGCGCGTATCGAGGTCGTTGATAAACTGCTCGGTAAAGGTGGTCCGCAGCGTAAAGTTATGCCGGCTTTCGTAGAAGCCGCGCGACGCCGCCGGATTCTGCCGATCGAATGCCGCGGTGAGGTCGTAGTTCGAACCCGCCGTCGAGTTGTAGAGGTTCCGGCGGTCCTGAGCGTCGGTATAGGCATAACCGACACTGAAGAAGGTGCCGCCGCCTTCGGTGATGATCCCGCGATCGAACGCCTTCGACAGGAAGATCGAGGCGACGTGGCTGCGATAGCCCTTCGAGTTGCTGAGCTGCAACTCGTCGTCACGGCTGGTGGTGAAGCACGGCAGGGTCACGTTGTTGTAGACGGGTGCCGGGTTCAGGCCGACCAGAACTGCGTTGCAGTTCGCGGCGTCCGGATCGATCGAACGATAGATCGGGCGCCCGTCGATCGTGAAGCCGTTGAGGCCGAGCGCCTGCGAGCCGACCACGGCCGGCGTCTGCGAGAGATCCACGATCGTGATCGGGTTGCGGTAGCGGCTGTAGATATAGTCGGCATTGATCCGCCAGCCGCTGAAGAAGCCGTCACCCATGTTGAGATCCGTCTGGATACCGAAATTCGCGCGGAGCACGCTCGGCACCTTGATCTCAGGGTTGATCGACTGCGTGTCACCCAGGCCGCGACCGGCCTGTTCCGAACCTTCAGCGACCACGCAGTCCGGGAAGCCAGTGAACTGGCCGCCCACCACGACGTCGATCCGCCCCGTGCAGCCGGTCGCAGGCGACACGCCCTGACCGAAGCCGAAGCCGTTGTTCTGGAAGGCATTGCCGAACCAGACCAGCGGGTCGCCGCCCGAGAAGATGCCGACACCGGCGCGGACCTGCGTGCGGACGAAGACGGAGAAGTCGCTCACGTCATAAGTCGCAGCGAGGCGCGGCATGACAAGCGGATCGAGATTGTCGAAGCCGACCGTGTTGGTGATGCCGTAGCGAGATACGAAGTTCGGGTTGAAGCGCGGCTCGCCGCCCTGGAACCAGTCGAGGCGCACGCCCATGGTGAGCTCGAGCGGCTCGGTGACCCGCCACTGATCCTGCGCGTACACCGAGAAGAGGGTGCGCTTGAACTCCGCGGCCGCTTCGTTGATGTCGCCGGAGGAGGTTGCGTTGATGAGCGCGCCGGCAGTCGCGCCATTGATGATATTGGCAGGCGTCGTGCTCGTGCCCGTGCCCGTGGCGAGAAGGCCCTCGCGCAGGTCGTCGACGTTGCGGAAGACGAGCGTGCCGGTGGCGTTCTGAACGAACAGGTTGAACAGATCGGCGTGGTTCACCTCGGCGCCGATTTTGATCTGGTGATCGCCCGCATCATAGTTCGCGACGCCGCGGAACTGATAGAGCTTGGTCTTGAGATCGTTGGCCGAACGCGACGTGCCCGGGCCCGCCAGCACCGACCCGTCGATGCCGGTCGCATTGTTGACGGCGACGATGATGCGCGGGATCGGGTTGTCGGACTGGGCCTCACCGCCGCCGAACGGATCCTGGAGGTCCTGAATGTCCGAGTAAGAGCCGCGCAGCTCGGTCGAAAGGTTATCGCCCCACTGCGAGTAAAGGCGAGCCGAGTAATAATCCGACTTGGTGCCGCTCACATAATAGGTGTTCTGGCCGATCGCCTGGGGCGAGTTGCCGGTGAACAGGTCGTCCGTGCGCAGCGTCGATTCCTCGAGGCGCTGGTAAGTCGCCTCGAGACGATGATCGTCGGTGATCTGAAGGTCGCCGCGCAGGAAGTAGCGGTCGTTTTTGAACGGCCGGCTGGTCACCAGCGGACCGGTCTCGATCCCGTAGACCGAGCTCAGCACGTCGGAGATCTCGTTGAACTGATCGACCGAGATGCCGGTCTGCGGGTTCGGATAGCCGGCGCCGGTCGGACCCTCGTCCTGCGACTGGCCGGCTTCCTGATGCTCATAGGCACCGAAGATGAAGAGGCGATCCCTGATGATCGGGCCGCCGAGGGCCACGCCCCAGCGCTTCTCGGGCTGTACGGGCGCAACGGCGCGGCCGGCGACGTCGTCGGCGCGCAGATCGTTGTTCGAATATTCGAAGAAGGCGCTGCCGGTGATCCGGTTGCCGCCCGACTTGGTGACGACGTTGATCGCGCAGCCGGTGAAGCCGCTATATTCGACGTCGAACGGGGCGAACTGGACCTGGGTCTCGCGGACCGCGTCGTATGGGACGGGCGTCGAGCTGCGCGAGGCGAAGCCGGTGTCGTTGAGGCCGTAAATGTCGCCCTGCGGAATGCCGTCGATGGTGAAGCTGTTGCCGCGATCATTGCCGCCGAGGCACGAGATGCGGTCCTGGCCGGAGCCGCCGTCGTCCCGGTCGAGGCTGACGCGCGGATCGATGCGGATGACGTCGCGAATGTCGCGATTGAAGCTCGGCACGTTCTCGAGGGTCTCGGCGCCGAAGGAGTTGCCGGGGCCGACCGCAAGCTGGGTCAGCCTGGCGCGCGTGCCGGTGACGACGATCGTCTCGCCCGCCTCTGCGGTCGTGGCGGACTCGAGGTTGAAGGTCAGCGAGGTCGCGCCCTGCAACGTCGTGTTGATGTTCTCAACCGTCTGGCCCTGATAGCCCTCGGCAACGGCGGTTACGGTGTAGGGACCGCCGGTGGTGAGGCCGCGAGCGGTGAACAGGCCGTCGGTGCCAGTCACGGTCGTGCGGGCCGCGCCGGTGCGGGTGTCGGTGATAGTCACCGTCGCATTGGCGAGCGGCGCGCCGGCCGAGTCGGTGACCTGGCCTTCGACGACCGACGTGATCGCCTGCGCATGGATCGCGGCAGGCATGGCAAGCGCGGCGGCCGCGCAAAACAGCGAAAACTTCTTCATGATGTAACTAATTCCCCTCGGCGTGGAATGCCAACCCGACGGCCTGCTCCGCAAAGAATCGGCGGTGCGACGAAACCGTCCGCGGCCCCGGTGGAGGGGTTATATTTCAGTGCCGTGACAGGAAAGCCCTGAGGCGCACAGATGCGGATTCACTCCGGCACTGTTGCACAAATGCCGCGTTGATCAGGAAAGTAGAGGAGTGCACGGCGTGGACGAGAAGGAGAAGCTGGCTGAGGACCGGACGAACATGGCCGAGGACCGGACGGTGCTCGCCAACGAACGGACCTTTGCCGGCTGGCTGCGGACAGGATTCGCCGCCGTTGGAATTGGCCTCGGCTTCCACGTCCTGTTCCAGGCCATGGAGCCGAAATGGGTGCCCAAGGCGATCGCGACCGCGTTCCTGCTGGCAGGCATCTATGTGATCGTCGTTGCCGAGCGCCGCGCTTGTGCGGTGCTCGACCGCCTCGACACGCACAAGGTCACCGAGCTGCGGCCGATGAACCTCAAGATCGTCACCTGGGTGAGCGTGGCCGCGACGCTCGCGCTCGTCGCGGCCATCTGGCTCTTGAAGGTGGACGGCGGCGGGACCGCCGCCGCCTGAGCTCAGTAGGTCGTGCGGGCGCGGCGCTTGCGGCTGTCGAGATATTTCTTGCCGAGATAGGCGCCGCCGACGGCGAGGCCGAGCGGCCCGAAGGCGCGCCTGGCGACGATCGGGAACAAGGCGCCGATCAGGGCGCCCTTGGGGCCGTTGCCATAGCGCTCGGCGATCTTCTTGCCAGCGATCGCGCCGACGATTTTGCCGATCATGTAGTGACTCCTTCGAAGTTGTTTCGCCTACAGCGCGGGACGGAGGCGGTTGTTCCTCAGTCGAGGAACAGCTCGGCAGCGGCTTCGACGATCGCATCGGGATCGAGGCGATATTCCCGGTAGAGATCCTGAAGCGAACCCGTCTGACCGAAGCGGTCGATCCCGAGCGGGCTGACGCGGTGGCCGTGAACGCCGCCCAGCCAGGAAAGGGACGCCGGGGCGCCGTCCAGCAAGGTCACGAGCCCGGCGGTGCGCGAGAGAGGCGCGAGCAGCTGCTCGATATGCGAAGGGCCGCTCCCCTTCCCTCCCCATCTCGCGCTCCGGCTTGCGCTCCAGCCGCGGTGGAGAAGGTCGGGGGAAGTGACGGCGAGCAGGCCGAGGCCGGGCACGTCGTCCTTCAGCGCCTCCCAGGCGGCGAGCGCTTCAGGGGCGATGGCGCCGGAATAGACGAGCGCGGCTTCGGCGCCCGGCGCGGGTTCGCGGAGCCAGTAGCCGCCGGCAACGGCGCCTGCCTTCCAGGCATCGCCGGCGCGCTCGATCTGGCAGATCGTCCGGGTGGTGAGACGGAGATAGACGCTCTCGCCGTCCGGGCGCTGCATCAGCCGGAAGGCTTCCTCCATCAGGAGCGCCAGCTCGTCGACGAAGGCGGGTTCGTAATGGCGGAGGCCCGGCTGGCCGAGCGCGATCAGCGGCGGATTGATCGACTGGTGAGCACCGCCTTCCGGGCCGAGCGTCACCCCCGACGGCGTCGCGACCAGCAGGAAGCGGGCGTCCTGGTAGCAGGCGTAGTTGAGCGCATCGAGGCCGCGGGCGATGAACGGGTCGTAGACGGTGCCGATGGGAAACAGCCGCTCGCCGAACAGATCGCCGGCAAGGCCCAGCGCCGCGAGCATCAGGAACAGGTTGTTCTCGGCGATGCCGAGCTCGACATGCTGGCCCGCTTCGGTGGCGCCCCATTTCTGCGCCGACGGGATTTTCGCCGCGGCGAAGACGTCGGCCAGCTCCCGCCGGCGGAAGAGGCCGCGCTGGTTCACCCAGGCGCCGAGATTGGTGGAGACGGTGACGTCCGGAGAGGTTGTCACGATGCGGTCGGCCAAGCCGCCCCCGGCGCGGCTCAGGTCGAGCAGGATACGGCCAAAGGCGGCTTGGGTGGACTGCTCCTCCCCTGCGGGAGTGGCGATCGCCGGCACGTCCGCGACATTCCAGGGGCGATCCCGCTTCGCTCTCGCAATCCGGCTGTTCTCGACCATGGAGCGCAGCGCCTCCGCCGCATTGCCGCCGAGCCCCGCATAGGCCTCCCATTCCTCGCCCTCGCGAATCCCCATGCGCTCCCGCAAAGCGGCGAGCTGACCGGGATTCATGAGGCCAGCATGATTGTCCTTGTGACCGGCGAAGGGCAGTCCGAACCCCTTCACCGTATAGGCGATGAACAGGGTCGGCACGTCGTCCTGCGCTGCATCGAACGCCTCGACGAGCGAGGCCATGTCATGGCCCGCCAGATTGGTCATCAGCGCGGCCAGTGCTTCGTCGTCGCGCGCCTCCAGGATCGGCTTCACCGCCGGCGCATCCTTCAAGAGCCGCTCGCGCCAGGCGCCGCCGCCGAGATAGGTGAGCGCCGCATAATCGGCGTTGCCGACCTCGTCGATCCAAGCCTTGAGTTCCGGCCCGCCCGGCTCCGCAAAGGCGGCCTCCATCTGCTTGCCGTATTTCAGCGTGACGACGCGCCAGCCGCAGGCGGCGAAGATGTCGTCGAAGCGGCGGAACATCCGCTCGGCCGTCGTCGCGTCGAGCGACTGGCGATTATAGTCGACGATCCACCAGCAATTGCGGATGTCGTGCTTGTAGGCCTCGATCAGGCATTCGTAGATATTGCCCTCGTCGAGCTCGGCATCGCCCATCAGCGCAACCATCCGCCCCGCCTCTTCCGGCGGCATCAGGCCGTGGGCGAGGAGGTAGTCCTGCACCAGGCTGGCAAAGGCGGTGATCGCGACGCCGAGCCCGACCGAGCCCGTCGAGAAATCGACCGGGATCCTGTCCTTGGTGCGGCTGGGATAGGATTGCATTCCGCCGAAGCCGCGGAAATTCTCGAGTTGCTCACGGCTCTGCGTCCCCAGCAGATAGTGGATGGCGTGAAGCACCGGCCCGGCATGCGGCTTCACCGCCACCTTGTCGTTCGGCCCCAGCGCATGGAAATAGAGCGCGGCCATGATCGCCGTCATCGACGCGCAGCTCGCCTGATGGCCGCCCACCTTCAGCCCGTCGCTGCTTTCACGGAGATGGTTGGCGTGGTGGATCGTCCAGGCGCTCAGCCAGCGGAGGCGATCGTCGAGGAGCCGCAGCGCGTCGAGATCCGGCGAGGTCTTCTTGAGCATGACGCGCTCCTTAGCGGGAAACGAATGCAACCGACAGGGAGCCGGCAAGCCCCGCGAGAAGGATTGCCGTTTCGGCTCGGCCGTGAGACACTCCGGCTTCGTTCCAGCGTCGCACACGAACGGGCGAGACATGCCTCTTGTCGTCGACGAAGATGCGGCCCGCGGGGCCAGCCGGCTGACAGCCATCACCATGGCGCTGTTCACGATGCGCTGCATGGAAAACTGGAAGCAGGACGTCAGTGATTATGACGGCGCCATGATCCTGATCGCGGTGGTCGCGATCACGTCCGAGCGGCTGTTGCGCACCGAGCTCAAGCCCGAGGAGCGGGAGCTGGCGCGGGCGATCACGCCGGAGCGGCTGGCGCGGTGCAATGTCAGCTCCATCTCCAGCGCCACCGGCATCAACCGGGAAACAACCCGCCGCAAGGTCAAGGCCCTGATCGAGCAGGGGCTGCTGACAAGAGAGGAGGACGGCACCATCAATTTCGCGCCGGGCTTCGCTCAGCGCGATGTTTCGCTGACACTCGTGCGAAGGCAGTTAGACGGCGTCGTGCGGCTCGCCAACGAGCTGACGCGGATGGGCGTGCTGAAGTGGATGTGAGCGCGAGGCGCACATATTGTGCGCCGAGCCCCTTTTCGCGGATTCCCCTACGGCCCTAGCAGGGCAGCACGGCCGTCGCCTCCCTGTCGGCTCAGGGTCGGAGGCGCGACACCCCAATCAGCCTCCGGCCCGCCTCCGACAGATAGGCCGCAGCCACGATCATGGGTTTCTTCCGCTACGTCACTCCGGTCCTGAAAGGTCCCTGGCGGCGCAGCCGCGAGGAAGCGCTGGCCGACGCCCTCGCCGCGGGCCAAGCCTATTTGCGGTACGGCGACGTGTGCCCGTTCGAGTTCACCGAGGTGGAAGAGCGCAGCCCGTCCGCCTCGTCGAACCTGAGGGATCAGTCCGTGGCCTGAAGCAGGCTTTTCACGCTGTCGCGAGTCTGGTTGGCCTGCGCCACCATCGCCTGCGAAGCTTCCTTCAGTATCTCCGCCTTCGAGCGCGCCACCGTCTCATCGCTCACAGTCTCTTTTGGCGCCACCACTGGAAGATTGAGCCAGTCTGCGGAAGGAGCGGGCGATCGCGCGTCGATCACGGCCTGGCGAACCGCATCGCGCATGACAGTGATCTGCACTGCCGGCGGCGGCTCGCTCGGCACTGGCGGCGATGACGAGGCGGCCGGCGTTGCCGGCGCAGGCGTGCTTCCGATCGGCGTAGAGGGCGCGCTGGGCGAGGCCGGAGCGGGCGCCGGGGTAGGCGGCGTCGGAGCGGGCGTAGGTGTCGGTGTCGGAGCGGGCGTAGGCGTCGGAGTAGGCGACGGCGTCGGCGTCGGCGCGGGAGCCGGCGTGGGTGTCGGTGTCGGCGCGGGACTGGGCGTCGGGGTCGGACGCGGAGTTGGAGTCGGGGTCGGGCGCGGCCCGAATATGCTCGTGATAAGAGACATCCACTTACTCCGCTGATCCTGCCGAAGTCGGTGGAAAATCCTTCAGTAATCTTAAGGTGCGCTTGCCCGGCATGGTTGCCGCAAAGTTAAGGGCGAATTGCGGGTCTTCCCCGGGCGCAGGCTCAGAACCCTTCGAGAACTGCCAGCCAGAAGGCGATCGACAGCATGCAGATGCTCGAAGCCAGCGCCAGCATCACTATCCATTTGGCCGCGGTGGCGACGAGCTTGCGCAAGGCGCGCGCCGGGCGCTCCTGTGGCGCCACATGACCGAGCGCCGCCTGCTGGTAGACGCCGACAGGATGGAGCGAACCGTCTGGATAGAGGACGAGGTCCGGTCCGCTGCGATCATGATGCAGCAGAATGCCCTCGCCGATCGTGCGGCGCATGCCTTCGCTCCGATAGCCGGAGCGCAGCAGCGCCTCGAGCGTCTCGGTCGTCAGGTCCGCCCGCTCCATCAGCATACCGAACCGCTCGTCGGCACGGCCTTCAATGATCTCCGTGCTCATCCGGCCCCTCCCCGCAGTCATTTCAACAGCTGTGACTTACCCGAATAATACAGCTGCCGCCGCTTCTGGCAAGGGCGCTCGCATCATCCCATCGAGAGCAGCTTCAGCGGGCTCTCAATCACCTTCTTGAGATCCTGGAGGAAGTTGGCGGCGTCCCAGCCGTCGACGACGCGGTGATCGCAGGAGAGGGAGAGGTTCATCCGCTTCCTGATTTCGATCTTGCCGGCGACCACGACCGGCTTCTCCTCGACCTTGTTGACGGCGATGATAGCGACCTCGGGGCGGTTGATCACTGGCGTCGAGGTGATGCCGCCCATCGGGCCGAGGCTCGACAGGGTGATGGTCGAGCCTGAAAGCTCCTCGCGCGCGGCCTTGCCGGTGCGGGCGCCCTCGGCGAGGCGGAGGATTTCCGAGGCGATGTCCCAGACGCTGCGGCTCTCCGCGTCGCGGATCACCGGCACCATCAAACCGTTCGGCGTCTGCGTCGCCATGCCCATGTGGACCGCGCCCGAGCGAGTGATGACCTGCGCATCGTCATCGTAGCGCGCGTTGATCTGCGGATAATCCGGCAGCACACGGCACATGGCGGTGATCAGGAAGGGCAGCATGGTGAGCTTGGGATTGCCGCCGCGATCGGCGTTCATCATCGATCGGGTCTGTTCGAGCGCGGTGACGTCGAATTCCTCCACCAGCGTGAAATGCGGGATGCGGCGCTTCGCCTCCTGCATGTTCTCGGCGATCTTGCGTCGCAGGCCGACGACCTTGATCGTCTCGTCCTCCCGCCGGGCAGCGCCGGAACGAGGCACCGAGCCGCCGCTGTAGAGGAGGTACGCGTCGAGGTCCGAATGGCGGACACGATCGCCGGTCGTCTTCACGCCGGCGAGATCGATGCCGAGGTCACGCGCGCGCTGCCGAACGGCAGGCGACGCGAGAATTTGGCGATGCGCTTTGGCAGGTTCGGCACCAGCGTCTTCGTCGCGCCTCTCGCCGCCGCGGCGGCTCTCGCCGCGGCGATCGCCCTCGTCCCGTTCTTCCGAGCGGCGTTCGTCCACCACCCGCCGTTCGTCATCGCGCCTGTCGCCGCCGCGCGGGGCGTCGCCCTCAATCGGCGGACGGTCGCGGCGTTCACCCTGGCGGCGGTCGGGCTCATCGCGCTCCTCGGAGCGGCGGTCGAGCTGGCGGCGGTCCCCGTCGCGGCGCTCGCCCATGCTCGGCTCCGCTTCGCTGAGCTCGGGCCGCTCCTCGACAAGGCCGTCGGTGAAGGCGACGCTGTCGTGCCGCTCCGGCGCCGCCTCCCCAGCCGATGCATCGGCATCCGTGTCGATCACCACGAGCACCGATCCGATCGCGATCTGGTCGCCGACCTCGCCTGCCACTTCGAGCACGCGACCCGCTACCGGGCTCTCCATCTCGACAGTCGCCTTGTCCGTCATCATGTCGGCGAGTTGCTGGTCCTCCTTGACGGTGTCGCCGACCTTGACGTGCCAGGCGACGATCTCGGCCTCGGCAATGCCTTCGCCGATATCGGGCAGCTTGAATTCGTAGCGGGCCACCTAGTCCTCCAATGCTTTCTTGAGCGCCAGGCCGAGCCGGACGGGGCCGGGGAAATAAGCCCATTCGAGCGAGTGCGGATAAGGCGTGTCCCAGCCGGTGACGCGCTGCACGGGCGCTTCGAGATGATAGAAGCAACGTTCCTGGACGAGCGCCGACAGCTCGGCGCCATAGCCGGAGGTGCGGGTCGCCTCATGGAGGATGACGCAGCGGCCGGTCTTCTTCACCGACTCCTCGATCGTGTCGATGTCGACGGGCACGATGGTGCGCAGGTCGATCACTTCGGCGTCGATGCCCTCGGCCTCGGCAGTCGCAATCGCGACATGGACCATCGTGCCGTAGGCGAGGATGGTCACCGCCTCCCCTGCCCGTGCCACCGCCGCCTTGCCGATCGGCACGGTATAGTGACCATCCGGGACATCGGCCGCCGGATGCTTGGCCCAGGGCGTGACGGGGCGTTCGTAGAAGCCGTCGAAGGGCCCGTTGTAGATGCGCTTGGGCTCAAAGAAGACGACCGGATCGTCGTCCTCGATTGCCGAGATAAGCAGGCCCTTGGCGTCATAGGGGTTGGACGGGATCACCACCTTAAGACCGGCGACGTGCGCGAACAGCGCTTCCGGGCTCTGGCTGTGCGTCTGGCCGCCGAAGATGCCGCCGCCATAGGGCGAGCGGATGACGAGCGGCATCGGCCATTCGCCGACGGTGCGGTAGCGCATCCGCGCCACTTCGGAGACGATCTGGTCGTAGCCGGGATAGATGTAGTCGGCGAACTGGATCTCGGCGATCGGCCTCAGGCCATAAGCGGCCATGCCGACCGCCGTCGCGACGATGCCACTTTCGGCGATCGGAGCGTCGAAGACGCGGCTGCTGCCGAATTTCTTCTGGAGATGCTCGGTGACGCGGAAGACGCCGCCGAAATAAGCGACGTCCTCGCCGAACACGACGGTGTTCGGATCCTTCTCCATCATCACATGGTGCGCCGAGTTCAGCGCCTGGATCATGTTCATCGCAGTCATGCGCGCTTCGCCTCCGCCTCGGCCAGAGCCTGGGCCTGCTGCTCGCGAAGATGCCAAGGAAGTTCGGCGAAAACGTCCTCGAACATGCTCGAAATCTCGGAATAGGGGTCGGACTGGAGCGTGCCGTGCCGCTCCGCCTCCTTCTGCGCAGCCCGGACTTCGGCGTCCAACTGCTCGCTAAGCTGGCGGTCGCGCTCCTCGTCCCACTCGCCGAGGCCGACCAGATGCTGGCGAAGGCGCGCAACGGGATCGCCGAGCGGCCATTTCTCGCCGGCGCCCTTGGGACGGTAGGCGGTGGGGTCGTCGGAGGTCGAGTGGCCTTCGACGCGATAGGTGAAATGCTCGATCAGGGTCGGCCCCAAGTTGGAGCGCGCGCGGTCGGCGGCCCAGTGGGTGGCCGCGTAGACCGCGAGCGCATCATTGCCGTCGACCCGAAGACCGGGGATGCCGTAGCCGAGCGCGCGCGCCGCGAAGGTGGTGAGCTGGCCGCCGGCGATCCCGGAGAAGGTCGAGATCGCCCACTGATTGTTGACGACGTTGAGGATGACTGGCGCGCGGTAGACGCCGGCGAAGGTGACCGCATTGTGGAAGTCTCCCTCGGCCGTCGCGCCGTCGCCGATCCAGGCGGCGGAGATGCGGCTGTCGCCCTTGATCGCCGATCCCATCGCCCAGCCGACCGCCTGCGGATATTGGGTGGCGAGGTTGCCGGAGATTGAGAAGAAGCCGTATTCCTTGGTGGAATACATGATCGGCAGCTGGCGTCCTTTGAGCGGATCGCCCTTGTTCGAGTAGATCTGACACATCATGTCCGTCAGCGGATAATCGCGCGCGACGAGCAGGCCCTGCTGGCGATAGGTCGGGAAGCACATATCCTCCCGGTCAAGCGCATGGGCGGCGGCGACCGCGACCGCCTCCTCGCCGGTCGACTTCATGTAGAAGCTGGTCTTCCCCTGCCGCTGCGCCCGATACATGCGGTCGTCGAAAGCGCGCACCATCATCATGTCGCGCAGCATCCGCCTCAGCGTATCGGCGTCGAGCCGCGGATCCCAGGGGCCGGTCGCCCTCCCCTCCTCGTCGAGCACGCGGATGAGGGTGTAGGGAAGATCGCGGATCTCGGCGGGAGCGACGCTGATGTCGGGTCGGGCGACGCTGCCTGCGGGCGGGATCTGGATGTGACTGAAATCGACCTCGTCGCCGGGCCGCGCTTCGGGCTCCGGGACATGAAGTGCGAGCGCCGGTCGGTTGCGGCGCTCCGTATCGCTGGTCATCCTCTACCCTGTCCTTCTCGGTCACGCCCCGCCCCAGGCGCGCGCCGGTCTTGTCGTCGATGACGGCGCTCCTAATGGATTCTTTTGGCCATTGCACCCCTTGTGACATGCGGGTTGCAGACCTGTCCCGGATCGGCGAACAGCAGGAACCAAGTCACGCCGTCGGAGCCCTGAAATGCCGCTTTTCCGCCTGATCCTGCCGCTGATGCTGCTGCTCGTCGGGGCATGCATGCTGCCGCCCGTGCCGCAGCCGGGACCCGATTTCTACGTGATGCGGCACCTGCACACGCCCGAGGGGGCGGCAGACCCGGACCTGACGCCGGAGGGACAGCGGCATGCGCAATTGCTCGCCGACTGGTTCACCGGCGAGCCCCCGGCCGTGATCTTCGTCAGCGATACCAAGCGCGCCCGCCAGACCGCGGCGCCGCTCGCCGCCAAGCTCGGGCTCACGCCCGTCGTCTACGATCCGCGCAATACGCCCGGCCTGATCGCGGAGATCGTGAAATCGCCCAATCCCGCTCTCATCGTCGGCCACAGCAACACCGTGCCCGATATCGTGGCAGCGCTGGGTGGAGCACGGCCCGCGCCGCTCACGCATGGGGATTTCGGCGACATCTGGCATGTGTCCGGCCCGCGGCGGACGGTGACGAAAGGCAGGATCGCAGGCTGACCTACCTCAGTGAATGAAGGAGGTGCACCCCGGATCACCTCCGGGGTGATAAACCTCACAGATCGACGCAGGCGGCGATCGTTTCCAGTTTGCGGATACGCTCCTTCAGGTCCGCGATCTCGATCCGCTCCATCGCGGGGGAGCGCGACTGATGGGCCTGGGCGCCGCTGAGCTCGAGCCGCTTCAGGTCCAGCCAGCCCTGCCAGCCCTTAAGCCCGGCGAAGAGGGCGATGGTGAGGCCGATCAGGCCGAAGCTCGCCACTGTGATCATGGTCATGGGTTCGCTCATCTCTCGTCTCCTGGCGTTCGGGAGCCCGCGCTCAGCGCAGCTCCTCGATCTCACGGGCGAGCCGGCTATTCTGGCTCGTCACATAGGTCTCGACCTCAGCCATGCGGCGGTCGATGTCGCGCATCTGGCTGCGCACCTCGTGGGTGGAGAGGCGCGGCGCCGATGCCGGCACATGATAATCCTCGTCGAAGCGCTCGCTCTTCGGCTTGGCCAGCCAGGCCGCGGCGCCATAGGCGACCAAAGTCCACGGGAAGGCCCCGGCCAGCGTCACCACGACCACCGCGATGCGCACCAGCGTCACATCGATGCCGGTATGATTGGCGATGCCGGCGCAGACGCCCATCAGCTTGCCATTGCGCTTGTCGAGTTGGAAAACCTTCTTCATGTCCCTGCTCCCGTTCAAATTTTCCGCTTCACGCGTTCGCCAGATCCGAAAATTGCGAGGCGTGCGCATAGCCCACCACCGCGCAGTGGGTGGCCGCAGCCGCCGGCGCGACCGCCGCGCCCACACAAGCCGTCGCCAGAACCAGCGCGCCGAACATGGCCACCGCAATCCGCTGAAGCTCGATCTTGTCGAAACCGGTCATTGTCTTCGTCCCCTGAAATCTGAAACTTTTCCCAACTCACCGTCTCTGCGGGCGGTGTTGCCGGTAGATTTACAAGAGGCGTGCCAAGTCACGGGAGCGGCGGATTTTCGCGAAATATGAGGACAAAGACGGCACTGAAGAGGCTGCCGTGGCGCTCAGAATTGGCGAAATCCGCCAAGGTTGGGGAATTTGCCTAAGTGCCCTTGGCAGCGTTGCGCTGCTGCTCGATGAGCTGTGCTTCCACGAATTGCCGCATCAACGAGATCAGCCGATCGGCGGCCTTCGCTTCCTGGTTCGGGCTGCCTGCCTCGCCAAGCGCCAGGACGTGGCCGGCGACGAAGGTGGAGGGCCCGGCATAGGCCATCGCCCAGGTGGGAAAGCGCCGGGCGTGAAGCGGCTTCTCGAAGATGACCCGAACATCCGCGTGGCGTGGATCGCGGCGGATGCTGTCCATCAGCGTGTGGACCCCGTCGGCCGGACCCTCCAGATATTGCGCGAACTGCCTTTCGGTGAAGACCAATGCGCCGGTCACCCCCAAGGCCGGATTTCGCGAGAGGGAGGTGGCGACGATCGCGTCCACCGCGCCGGCTTCATCCGGAAGCCGGAGGTTGCTCCGGCTGAGATAGAGCAGTGAAACGTTCAACACTCACCCGTTCGGCCACCGCACCCCTTCGGGGGATTAGCCTGCAAACGTCGGCAGTTGAAGAGGGTCAGCCGGCCGAGGCTGGCGCGCGGCGGTCGCGGGCCGGATCGCGGCGCTCCTCGGACGCCTTGCGCGGCCGCTGGACGGAATCGAGGACCTTGCCGCCGGCCATGAACACCGCTGCACTGCAGGCGGCGAAGAACAGATAGCCCGCGAATCCCGGATAGACGTCCATATAATGAAAGCCGCGACCGACGGCGCCGACGGCCAGCGCGTAGATGACAGCGAACGCCTCCAGCCTGGTCTTGATCATGAACAATCGGGCGATTTTGCGGATCATGCGCGCCACGAGGCAAAAAGCGGGCCAACGACCGCAATTCGGGCGACACGAAGGTTAAGCTTTAAGACTTTGTAAACCACGCCGACAGGCCGCCTGTCACCGAGCCGGCGATGGCGTAAATGCTGGCTACACGGCGCCGCCATCCTTAAAGGAGCGCGGTCGTCATCAAACTGTCTCAATCCATGCAGCAGACTCTCGACCGGGAAAGCAAAGCAGGACGTGATGGCGGAGCATTGCTGCAATGGGGCGCGTCGCCGGTGAGGCGGGACCGCGAGATCGAACTCAAGCTGGTGCTCGACGACGGGGGCGCAGCGCTGCTCCGGACGCATCCTTCGCTGGACGCATTGCCGGTGAAGGTGGCCCGTCAGGTTTCCACTTATTTCGACACGCGCGACGGTGCCATCCGCGCCGCCGGCTTCTCGTTGCGAGTGCGGGAATCCAAGGGCCGTTTCATCCAGACCATCAAGCGGCAGGGTCACGAATCGGCCGGCATGTTCGACCGGCCGGAATGGGAGGAGGAAATTGAGGGGTCGGAGCCCGACCTCGATAAAGCCGCCGCGACGCCGCTCGGCGCCCGCCTCACCAAGAAGACGAGGAAGGGCCTGAAGCCGCTGATCCGCTCGGACATGGAACGCACCACCTGGCTGGCCACGGCGGACGGTGCCGACATCGAAGTGACGCTCGACGAGGGCGTGGTCACTGGAGGCAAGGCGAGCGAGCGGATCGCCGAACTGGAGCTCGAGCTGAAGGGCGGCACGCCCCATGCCCTGATCCGGTTTGCCCGGTCACTCGGTGAGAGCGCACCCATGCGCCTCGGCGTGCTCACCAAGGCAGAGCGGGGCTACAGGCTGCTCGACGGCATGGCGGGCAAAGTGGCCAAGGCCGAGCGGATCGAGCTTTCCCCCAAGATGGACGCGGCCGAGGGGTTTGCCGCAATCGCCGCTTCGTGCCTTAAGCAGTTCCGCTTGAACGAAGAGATCGTCATCGCGGCGCAGGACCCAGCCGCGTTGCACCAGGCACGCGTCGCGATGCGCCGGCTGAGGTCCGCCTTCACCTTCTTCCGTCCCGTGATCGCCGACCAGCATTTCAACGAGCTGCGCGAGGAGGTGCGTTGGTTCACCAACCAGCTCGGCGAGGCGCGCAATCTCGACGTCCTCCTGAAGCGGGTCCCGCACGGCAAGCATGCCGCTGCCGCCGACCGCGATCTGAGGCGCAGGCTGGAGGCGGCACGGCAACGGGCCTACACGACCTTGCTCGAGGCGCTCGCCTCGCTGCGCCTGCGCCGGCTCATGCTGGACCTGGTGGGTTGGATTGAGACCGGGGACTGGCGCAGCAGCGAACCGGCGCGCCAGTGGCTCGCCGCTTTCGGCCGCGCCCGGCTCGACAAGAGATGGAGCAAGGTGAAGAAGGGCGGCCGCCACCTCGCGACCCTGGATACCGAGCCGCTCCACAGCCTGCGCATCGAGGTGAAGAAGCTGCGCTATTCGGTCGAGTTCCTGGCATCACTGGAGACGCGGGAGGAGGCGACCACTCGGCGTAAGGCCTTCTCCGCCGCGCTCGAGGACGTGCAGGAGCATCTGGGCGAGCTTAACGACCTGGAGACAGCGCGCGATCTGCTCGGCTCGCTGCTCACCGGCCACCCCAACGGGAAGGCCTTGATGCGCAGTGCCGGCCGCTGGATCGACCGCAGCGGGGACGGCCAGGATCCGATCCCGGCATCGGAGGAAGCCTATCGCCGCCTCGTCGAAGCCGGCCCCTTCTGGCGTTAGCCGCGCCGGGCCGTGCGGTTCTTGAAAAAGATCGAGACCAGGATCAGCGAGAAGGCGGCGAGACGCAGGAGATAGAGCCAGCTCCGCTCCTCTACCGGGAAGTCCGACAGCGCGAGCAGCGCCTGGGTGAGGCCAAGCAACCAGAAGGCGAACGCGAAAGCGAGGAACAGACCGTCTCTGGTCCGCTTCCAGAAGCGGAGGAAGAACAGGCCCGCGACGATGAAGCCGGCCACGACCGTGCCCGACAGGAAGAGATAAAGGTCCGGCGATTCCGTCACTTATTCCTCCATGTCCCAGATGAAGCCGAACAGCAGCACGGCGACGGCGCCCAGCGACACCACGACCCGCGGCAATTGCAGCGTCACAACCTCCGTGAGCAGCACCAGATCGACGACGACGAGCAGGTTGTTGGCGGCGAGCAACAGGAAGCAGAGCGCGCTCCACATCAGCAGCCGCGCGCCGGTCCGCCGATAGTTGCGCCAGAGCAGGAACGCGCACGCGCTGCTCGTTGCAAAACAGAGCAGGTATACGACCGTCGGGAAGAATTCGTGCAGCATCAATCCTTCCTCAGCCTGAAGGCGTCGGCGAAGGCGGTGAGCCCTTCATTGGCCGACATGACGATCATCCGCCGCACGGCGTCGGGGCTCTTGGCATAGAAGGCCTCGGCTTCGGCCGCGCGCCGATCAAGATCCGGCGAGGCGGGGAGATATCGCGCCTTGCCTTCGTCCTCGGTCGCCACCAGCCCGGCCGCGACGAGCGAGTCCAGGCTTTGCGCCACGATCGAGTCACTCGCCCTCAGCCCCGCCACCATCTCATCGCGCGTCCACGAGCGATCGCCGTTGTTGCGAAGAAAAATCAGCAGCTCCAGCGACCAGACGGACCGGAAGGTGGAACGGATAAAACTTTGGACTTCCTGACTCAGGTCACCGCCTCGAACATTTCCTGCGGCGCGAAATGCGCCCCGATCTGCCCTTCCCCGCCGGGTCTTCTAGGCCGCTCACGCCAAAGGGCAACCCTCGCGGCCAAGGCCTTGGCAGAGTGAATTTTAAGCGAGCGGAAAGCATGGACTCTGCTATGGAGCGCTTTGGTCGGCGGGGGTCGGCAATTGGAAACGGGGCGGGGGGAAAGAGCCAGGAGCGGGAAGTGAACGTCGAAAATCCTCGGGAATTCCTTGACCGGCGGCAGCTGCTGAGCGCGCTTCGGAGGCTTCGTCGCGGCGATTTCTCGGTCAGGCTGGCCGAAGACCTGCCGGGCCTCGACAGCGAGATCGCGGCGGCGTTCAACGAGGTGGTCGGCCTCAACCAGCAGATGACGCAGGAGTTCGAGCGTCTCTCCATGGTGGTCGGCAAAGAGGGCAAGATCACCCAGCGCGGCCGCGTCAAGAACGCGACCGGCGGCTGGGAAACCGCGATCCGGTCCGTCAACGAGCTGATCGAGGACATGGTGCAGCCGACCGCAGAGGTCGCGCGCGTCATCGGCGCGGTGGCGAAGGGCGACCTCAGCCAGAGCATGACGGTTGAGATCGACGGGCGGCCGCTCCGGGGCGAGTTCCTGCGCATCGGCAAGGTCGTGAACACGATGGTGGAGCAGCTCGCCTCCTTCGCCTCGGAAGTGACGCGCGTCGCCCGCGAGGTCGGCACCGAAGGCAAGCTCGGCGGCCAGGCGACCGTGAAGGGCGTCGCCGGCACCTGGAAGGACCTCACCGACAACGTCAACGCGATGGCGACCAACCTCACGGGTCAGGTGCGCAACATCGCCGAGGTGACGACCGCGGTGGCCTCGGGCGACCTTTCCAAGAAGATCACCGTGGAGGTGAAGGGCGAGATCCTAGAGCTCAAGAACACTATCAACACCATGGTGGACCAGCTCAACTCCTTCGCCTCGGAAGTGACGCGCGTGGCCCGCGAGGTCGGCACCGAAGGCAAACTCGGCGGCCAGGCCAAGGTGGAAGGCGTCGCCGGCACCTGGAAGGACCTCACCGACAACGTCAACTCGATGGCCGAGAATCTGACCGGTCAGGTCCGCAACATCGCCGAGGTGACGACCGCGGTGGCCTCGGGCGATCTTTCCAAGAAGATCACCGTGGACGTGAAGGGCGAGATTCTCGAACTCAAGAACACCATCAACACGATGGTGGACCAGCTCAACTCGTTCGCATCGGAAGTGACGCGCGTCGCCCGCGAGGTCGGCACCGAAGGCAAGCTCGGCGGCCAGGCCAAGGTGGAAGGCGTCGGCGGCACCTGGAAAGATCTGACCGACAACGTCAACCTGATGGCCGACAACCTAACCGGCCAGGTCCGTAACATCGCCGAGGTGACGACGGCGGTGGCCTCGGGCGACCTTTCGAAGAAGATCACCGTCGACGTGAAGGGCGAGATCCTCGAGCTCAAGAACACCATCAACGTCATGGTCGACCAGCTCAACGGCTTCGCCTCGGAAGTGACCCGCGTCGCCCGCGAAGTCGGCACGGAAGGCAAGCTCGGCGGCCAGGCGCAGGTGCCGGGCGTCGCCGGAACCTGGGCCGACCTCACCGACAACGTGAACCTGATGGCCGCGAACCTGACCGGGCAGGTCCGCAACATCGCCGACGTGACGACGGCGGTGGCAAAGGGCGACCTTTCCAAGAAGATCACCGTGGACGTGAAGGGCGAGATTCTCGAGCTCAAGAACACCATCAACGTCATGGTGGACCAGCTCAACTCGTTCGCATCGGAAGTGACGCGCGTGGCCCGCGAGGTCGGCACCGAGGGCCGGCTGGGCGGCCAGGCGCAGGTGGAAGGCGTCGGCGGCACCTGGAAGGATCTGACCGACAACGTGAACGCCATGGCCGGCAACCTCACCGGTCAGGTCCGCAACATCGCCGAAGTGACGACCGCGGTGGCGAGAGGCGATCTTTCCAAGAAGATCACGGTCGACGTGAAGGGCGAGATCCTGGAGCTCAAGAACACCATCAACGTCATGGTGGACCAGCTCAACTCCTTCGCCTCCGAGGTGACCCGCGTGGCCCGCGAGGTCGGCACCGAAGGCCGGCTCGGCGGACAGGCGCAGGTGCCGGGCGTCGGCGGTACGTGGAAGGACCTTACTGATAACGTGAACGCCATGGCGGCGAACCTCACCGGCCAGGTCCGCAACATCGCCGAGGTGACGACCGCGGTGGCGCTGGGCGACCTTTCCAAGAAGATCACCGTCGACGTGAAGGGCGAGATCCTCGAGCTCAAGAACACCATCAACACGATGGTGGACCAGCTCAACTCCTTCGCCTCGGAAGTGACCCGCGTGGCGAGGGAGGTCGGCACCGAGGGCAAGCTCGGCGGCCAGGCGCAGGTGCGCGGCGTCGCCGGCACGTGGAAGGACCTCACCGATAACGTGAACCTGATGGCCGAGAACCTGACCGGCCAGGTCCGCAACATCGCCGACGTGACCACCGCCGTGGCGAGGGGCGACCTTTCCAAGAAGATCACCGTGGACGTGAAGGGCGAGATCCTCGCCCTGAAGGACACAATCAACGTCATGGTCGACCAGCTCAACGGCTTCGCGTCCGAAGTGACCCGCGTGGCCCGCGAAGTGGGCACCGAGGGCAAGCTCGGCGGCCAGGCGCAGGTGCCCGGCGTGGGCGGCACCTGGAAGGATCTCACGGACAACGTGAACCTGATGGCGACCAACCTTACCAACCAGGTGCGCGGCATCGCGGACGTGGTGACCGCGGTGGCGCAGGGCAACCTGAAGCGGAAGCTGCAGGTGGACGCGAAGGGCGAAATCGCCGCGCTGGCCGAGACGATCAACTTCATGATCGACACGCTCTCGACCTTCGGCGACCAGGTGACCAACATGGCCCGCGAGGTCGGTATCGAAGGCCGTCTCGGCGGTCAGGCCCGCGTGCCGGGCGCAGCCGGCCTGTGGCGCGACCTTACCGACAACGTGAACCAGCTCGCCGCCAACCTCACCAACCAGGTGCGCTCGATCGCCGACGTGGCGACCGCGGTGACCAAGGGCGACCTTACCCGCTCGATCGCGGTGGAAGCGTCGGGCGAGATGGCGGCGCTCAAGGACACGATCAACGAGATGATCCGCAACCTCAAGGATCAGACCCTCAAGAATGCGGAGCAGGATTGGCTCAAGACCAACCTCGCCCGCTTCAGCCGCATGCTGCAGGGCGAACGCGATCTCGCGACGGTGTCGAATCTGATCATGTCCGAGCTCGCGCCGCTGGTGAACGCGCAATATGGCGTCTTCTACGTCACCAAGCGCGAAGAAGAAGAGACGGTGATGGAGCTCGTCGCCAGCTACGGTGCCGAGAACCGCAACGAGCTGAAGCCCGTCTTCAAGCTGCGCGAGGGCCTGATCGGCCAGGCTGCAGCCGACAAGCGCGGCATGCTGCTCAATAACGTGCCGGGCGAGTTCATCCGCATCGGCTCCGGCCTCGGCCACGCGCCGCCAGCCAACATCAACATCATGCCGGCGCTCTTCGAGGACGACGTGAAGGCGGTGATCGAGCTGGCCTCGTTCAACGAGTTCAACGAGACCCACCAGAGCTTCCTCGACCAGCTGATGGAATCGGTCGGCATCGTGCTCAACACGATCGCCGCGACGATGCGCACCGAGGGCCTGCTCAAGCAGTCCCAGCTGCTGACGCAGGAGCTGCAGGCGCGCCAGACCGAGCTCACCACCAAGCAGGAGGAGCTGCACAACACCAACGAGGAGCTGCAGGAGAAGGCGCAGCTGCTCGAGAACGAGAAGAAGCAGGTCGAAGCCAAGAATATGGAAATCGACATGGCCCGCCGCGCGATCGAGGAGAAAGCCGAGCAGCTGGCGCTGACGTCTAAATACAAGTCCGAGTTCCTTGCGAACATGTCGCACGAGCTTCGGACGCCGCTCAATTCGCTGCTGATCCTGTCGAAGCTGCTCGCGGACAACCCGCAGGGCAACCTCAACGAGAAGCAGACGGAGTTCGCGCGCACCATCCACTCGGCCGGTTCGGACCTGCTCTCCCTCATCAACGACATTCTCGATTTGTCGAAGATCGAGTCGGGCACGGTGTCGATCGAGCTCGGCGACATGCCGATGTCGAGCCTGAGGCAGCATATGGAGCGGACCTTCCGCCAGCTCGCCGCCGACAAGGGCCTCGATTTCCAGGTCGAGTTCGACCCCAAGTTGCCGGGCTCGATCCGTACCGACGAGAAGCGGCTTCAGCAGGTCGTGCTCAACCTCCTCTCGAACGCCTTCAAGTTCACCTCGCATGGCGGCGTCACGCTGTCCGTGCAGGGCGCGACCAGCGGCTGGAGCACCAACCATCCGGTGCTGCGCAATGCCGAGCGGGCGATCGCGATTGCGGTCACCGACACCGGCATCGGCATCCCCGAAGACAAGCAGAAGCTGATCTTCGAGGCGTTCCAGCAGGCCGACGGCACCACCAGCCGCAAATATGGCGGCACCGGCCTCGGCCTCTCGATCAGCCGCGAGATCGCGCGCCTGCTCGGCGGCGAGCTGCAGGTGCGGTCGAAGCCCGGCGAAGGCTCGACCTTCACCCTGTTCGTGCCGCTCCAGGCCGCTCTGGCGCAGGCGGCGCTGCCGGCGACCGCCGGCACGCCCGCGCGCTACGACAATAGCGGGGCGATGGTCCCGGTCGCGCTGTCCGGTCCCGTCGAAGTGATCGATGATCGCGAAATGCTGGGCGACGACCCGTTCGTGCTGATCGTCGAGGACGACGTGACCTTCGCGTCGATCCTTCTCGACCTCGCCCGCGACGCGGGCCTCAAGGGCGTCGTCTCGACCGCGGGCGCCGGGACGCTGGCGCTGGCGCGCAAGCTCCAGCCCGATGCGATCACCCTCGATCTTGGTCTTTCGGACATTGACGGCTTCGTGCTGCTCGATCTCCTGAAGCACGACCCGCAGACGCGGCACCTCCCGATCCACGTCATCTCAGGCGCGGACGAGGCGGAATCGGTGATCGGCATGGGTGCGTTCAGCATCACCACCAAGCCGGCCGACCATGAGGAGCTCAGCCAGGTCTTCGCCAACATCCACCAGCATATCAGCCGCTCCGAGCGGCGGGTGCTGGTGGTGGGCGGTGACGCAGCCTTCCGCAAGAAGGCCGCGGCGGCCGTCGCCGATCCGCTGGTGCAGGTCGAGCTGGCGGCTGCCGTCGGCAAGGCAAAGGGCGAGCTCGGCACATTCGATGCCTTCCTCGTCGCCGCCACCGATGCCGACCGGCTGCGCAAGGAGCTGGAAGCCCTCGACGGAGCGGCAGCGGGCACGCCGGTGCTGATCCTGCCGGCAGGCGCGGACGTGGACGCCGTCCGCGCCATCTCCGACGCGACGGGCACGATGCGGGAGACGATGGTCGTCCACAGCCTGGAGAAGCTAAGCTCCAGGCTCGGGCCGGTCCTCCGCCGCGTGCGGCGGCCCACTCCGGACAATGACGTCGCGCCCACCACGCGTGCCGTCCCCGAGTTGGCCGGCACCAAAATCCTGATCGTCGACGACGACATCCGGAACATCTACTCGCTCACCAGCGTCCTGGAGAGCTACGACGTGGAAGTTCTCCACGCCGAGCGCGGCAAGGACGGCATCCTGATCCTCGAGCAGACCCCCGGAATCGACATCGCGCTCATCGACATCATGATGCCCGAGATGGACGGCTATGAGACGATGCGGCAGATCCGTTCCCGCAAGGCGCTGGCGGACGTGCCGCTGGTCGCGGTTACCGCCAAGGCGATGAAGGGCGACCGCCAGAAGTGCCTCGATGCCGGCGCGTCCGACTATATCGCCAAGCCGGTCGACATCGAGCTGATGCTCGCTCTGCTTCGGGTGTGGATTAGCCGCTCGCGCGACCGGGCCGCGTCGGCGGCGCGGCTGGCTCCCGCCGCGGAGTGACTGAGTGACGGCTGAACGACCGATGCCGCGAGGCGCGAAGTACCCCCTGCCCGGCTTCGACACGGACGAGGCTCCGGTGGATGCCGAGCCGATCGAGCGCGCCCGCGTCCTCGTGGTGGATGACGACGAACGCAACCTCCTCGCCATCCGCACGGTCGTCGAGGAGGTGGCGGACGTGGTCACCGCCTCCTCGGGCGAGGAGGCGCTGCGGCAGCTCCTCAAAGGCGAGTTCGCGGTGATCCTGCTCGATGTCTACATGCCGGGCCTGGACGGCTACGAGACCGCCCAGATCATCCGCAACCGCGAGCAGACCAAGCGCATCCCGATCGTCTTTCTGTCGGCCGTCAACAAGGAGACCGAGCACCTCATCAAGGGCTATTCGATGGGCGCGGTCGATTATGTATTCAAGCCGGTCGAGCCGGTGGTTCTCCAGTCGAAAGTGGCGGTGTTCGTCGACCTCTTCGTCATGCGCCGCGAGATCCAGCGCAAGGCGCGCCAGGAGCAGGCGCTGCTCGACGCGAACCTGCGCGCCAATGCCGAGCGCCTCCGCGCGGAGCAGGAACTGCGCATGGCGCAGCAGCGTCAAGCGGCGATCATCGAATCGCTGCCGATCGTGCTCTATCTGGAACCGCTCGAGGCCAGCCCTCGACGTCCCGCTTTCGTCAGCGGCAATTTCGAGGCGGTCACCGGCTTCACGTTCGACAGCGTCGAGACCAATCCGAACCTGTGGGCGGAGCGCCTGCACGACGAGGATCGGGAGCGGGTCCTCGTCGCCCTTGCCGAACGCACGCACAGCGGCAGCTTCGAGGTCGAATATCGCTGGCGCTGCGCCGGCGGCGAATACAAGCATTTCCTCGACCAGAGCGTGCTGCTGAAGGATGCGCAGGGCAATCCGATCGAGTTTGCCGGCACCTTGATGGACGTGACCGACCGCAAGAACCTGGAGACGCAGCTCGTCCATGCCCGCAAGATGGATGCGATCGGGCAGCTCACCGGCGGCATCGCCCACGATTTCAACAACCTGCTAGCCGCGGTGCTGGGCGGCCTCGGTCTCATCGAACGGCGGGTGAAGCTCGACGATGACCAGCAGAAGATCGTCGGCATGACCCGCCACGCTGCCGAACAGGGCTCGGAGTTGGTCGCTCGCCTGCTCGCCTTCGCCCGTCGCCAGAAGCTGGAGCCGGCGCGGATCGACGTCGCCGAGCTTTCGCAGACGGTGCGCGAGCTGCTCGCCCATACGCTCGGCGGGCTCGTCCAGCTCGACTGGGAACAGGACGAGAGCCTCTGGTGCCTGTACGCCGACGAGGCACAACTCGAACTCGCCTTGATGAACCTCATCATCAATGCGCGCGATGCCATGCCCGACGGCGGCATCGTGATTGTGAAGGGCGAGAACCGGACGCTGGAGAGCGATGCCGGCCTTGGGCTTAAGCCGGGAGAATATGTCGTCCTCACCGTCCGCGACAGCGGCTCCGGCATTCCCCCCGACATTCTGGAGCAGGTGATGGAGCCTTTCTTCACCACCAAGGATGTCGGCAAGGGCACCGGCCTTGGTCTGTCGATGGTCTATGGCTTCGCCAAGCAATCGGGCGGCGCGATCCGGATCGACAGCGAAGTCGGCAAGGGCACGCGTGTCGAGATCTGGCTGCCGAGGGCGCCGGAGATTGCCGGCGCCGCGACGGGCAAGGCGCCGGCGCTTCAGCGCGCCGGCAACGATCCCGCCAAAGTGCTCCGCATCCTGCTCGTAGACGATCATGAGGGCGTCAGGGCGACGACCGCGGCGATGCTGGAAGACCTCGGCCACAAGGTTCTTGAATCCTCAGACGGTCCTCAGATGCTTGCGCAATTTGCAAAGGATCCAGGTGCGAGCGACCTCATCATCACCGATTATGCGATGCCGGTCGTCTCGGGTACCGATGTGATTGTCCGAGCGCGGGAGATCCGCCCCGCCATGCCCGCGATCATCATCACCGGCTACGCCGACGTGAAGTCGATCGCCCGCCGCCCCGAAAACGTCCACGTTCTCGCCAAACCGTTCACCCCGGAGCAGCTTCGCGCGGCAATTGCGTCCGCGGTCGCGACCCGTGCCCAGCCGACCGAGGCAGTGCGGCAGGCCGGCTGAGCTTTCCCACGAGCGAGTGCCGGCTTATGCCCCGATCGTGACCGCGCCGGCCCTCCAGATCCGCCAGCTCGCGAAGAGCGTTCCGGGCGGGCGGCTGCTGTTCGAGGGGCTCGACCTGACAATAGAGGGCGGGGAGCAGGTCGCCGTCAGGGGCGAATCCGGGGTCGGCAAGTCGACCTTGCTAAACCTCGTGGCGGGGCTCGACGCGCCTGACGGCGGAAGCATCGAGATAGCCGGGGCGTCCATTGTCCCTCTGAACGAGAATGAGCGCAGCGATCTGCGCCGCGACGCGATCGGCTTCGTCTTCCAGGCGTTCCACATCCTGCCGCATCTGACGCTGGCGCAAAATGTCGCGCTGCCTCTGCTCCTCAAGAGGAAAAAGCGCGCGGAGGCGCTGGAGCGCGCCGGCGCCCTGCTGGACGCGGTGGGGCTCGGCGACAGGCGGCGGAGCTATCCGAAAGAGCTTTCGGGCGGCGAACTGCAGCGCGTGGCGATCGCCCGCGCGCTCGTCCACGCCCCTGCCCTGATCCTCGCCGACGAGCCGACCGGCAACCTCGATCCCGACACGGCCGCGCAAGTCATGGACCTGCTCGGACGTGCGGTGAAGGACGAGCGCGCGGCAATGCTGCTCGTCACCCACTCCCCCGCTGCCGCCGCGGTCGCTGACCGCCAGCTGCTGCTCACCCGCGCCGGGCTGGTGCCGGCATGAACGAGGCGTGGCGCTGGCTGATCGCCGGCGAGTGTCGCGCCCATCCGATGCGGTTCCTGCTGGCCGGCCTCGCCATCGCGGTCGGCGTGGCACTCGGCTTTGCGGTCCATGTCATCAATCGCTCCGCCGCCGACGCGTTCGGCGAGGCGGTGCGCAGCGTCTCGGGCGAGGCCGACCTGCAGGTACGCGCGACGACCTCGCTCGGCTTCGACGAGCGGCATTATCCCCGCATTTTCCGCCTCGCCCCGGTCGCCGATGCCAGTCCGGTCATCTACCTCAGCGCAAAAATCGGCGCGGCGGAGGAGCCGGTCACCTTGCTCGGCCTCGACGTGCTGCGGGCGCTCACGGTGACCCCCAGACTGCTCGGCCGCCGGCTCAACAAGCGCGACGAAGGCTTCCCGAGCACGCGCGCCGCCGGTGCGGATGCCGTGCTCGATCCGGATGCGATCTACCTGTCGCAGGCGGCCTTGGAGGCGACGGGACTGAAGCCCGGGGACGAAGCGACGGTGAGAGTCGGAACGCTGTCGCACAGATTCACTGTGGCTGGGGACATGCCGGGGGTGCCGACCGGCCAGCCCGTAGCGATGATCGACATCGCAGCGGCGCAGTGGCGCTTCGATCGGCTCGGCAGCCTTGACCGGCTCGACCTCAGGCTGGAGGAGGGCGTCGGACGGGAGGCGGCGCGGCAGGCGATCGAATGGGCGCTGCCGGCGGGAACCAGGCTCACCGACCCGGAGGGCGAGAGCCGCCGCGGCGACAGCCTGTCGCGCGCCTATCGAGTGAACCTCGACATGCTGGCGCTCGTGGCGCTGCTGACCGGCGGGTTCCTCGTCTATTCGGCGCAGTCTCTCTCGGTCGCCCGGCGGCTGCCGCACTTCGCCTTGCTGCGTACCCTGGGTATGCGGAAGGGCAGCATCGAGGGGCAGCTTCTTGCCGAGGGGCTTGTGCTCGGCCTCGCGGGTTCGATCGCGGGCCTGCTGCTCGGCTACGGCCTGGCGGCGCTCGGTCTGCGCTTCGTAGGCGGGGATCTCGGCGGCGGCTATTTCGGCGGCACCTCGCCTGAGCTTCAGTTCGCCCCCGCCGCCGCTTTGCTCTTCCTCACCTTGGGAGTCGCGACGGCCGTCGGCGGCAGCTACGCGCCGGCGCGAGCAGCCGGGCGGCTCGCGCCGGCCGTGGCCATCCGGCAGGCAGGCGACCTCATCGATCCTCGGGAGCGGCCGCGCTGGCGCCCTGCCCTGCTCCTGATCCTGATCGGCGCCGGCTGTGCATTGCTGCCCGCGATCGAGCGTTTGCCGCTGTTCGGATATCTTGCGGTGGAGCTGATCCTAGCGGGCGGGGTCGCGGCCATGCCGTGGCTGGCTCGAACCTTGCTGCGGCCGCTCGCTCGGATCGACAGCCGCCGCCCTGCCTTCGAGATGGCGCTGCGCCGCCTGCTCGGCGCGCCCTCGCAAGCTTCGACGGCGCTGAGCGGCATCGTCGCCAGCACCGGCCTCATGATCGCGATGGCGATCATGGTCACCAGCTTCCGCGGCTCGGTCGAGGACTGGCTCGACACCTTCCTCAGCGGCGACCTCTATCTGTCCGCGGGGCGGAGCGGCGCGAGCTTCGATCCGGCGACGCAGGTGCGCCTCGCGGGGACGCCCGGTGTCGCCGACATCGGCTTTGCCAAGACCGTCCCGCTGGCGCTCGATCCCGAATTGCCGTCGCTGCTCCTGCTCGTCCGCCCGATCGGCCGTCCGGGCGTGAGCCTGCCGCTGATCGAGCAGGCGGAGGCGCGCGGCCAGGGCGTTCCACTCTGGCTGTCGGAGCCGGCGGCGCGCCTCTACGGCAAGTCGGCGGGCGATCCAATGTCCCTCCCTCTCGGCCGCTCCCAATTGCAAGGCTGGGTGGCCGGCATCTGGCGCGATTATGCGCGGCAGCAAGGCGCCATCGTGATCGATGCCGCCGATTATGTGCGGCTCACCGGAGATCGAGCACGCGGAGAGGCTGCGGTCACGCTCGCGCCCGGCGCCACTGCCGCCGAAGTGCGATCTGCGATCGAGGCCCGGCTGCCCGCCCCCTTGAAAGGCCGCGTCGACATTGCTGAGCCGGCGACGCTTCGCCGCGAGGCGCTACGGCTGTTCGACCGCAGTTTCGCCATCACCTATGTGCTGGAGGCGATCGCCATCCTGATCGGCCTCGCCGGCGTCGCCGCTACCATATCGGCGCAGACGATCGCGCGGATGAAGGAGTTCGGCATGCTGCGGCACGTCGGCATGCGGCCGCGCGCCATCCTCGCGATGCTGGCCAGCGAGGGCGCCTTGCTCGGCCTGATCGGCCTCGCCGCCGGGGCGGTGCTCGGGCTCGGCATCAGCCAGATCCTGATCCACGTCATTAACCCGCAGTCATTCAACTGGACGATGGAGACGCGGCTGCCTTGGAGCCTGCTGCTGGCGGTGGCGGTGAGCCTCGTCGCCGCGGCCGCCGGGACGGCGATGCTCGCCGGCCGCCGCGCCCTTTCCCACAGCGCGATCCGAGCGGTGAGCGAAGATTGGTGATGCTGCGCCTGCTCCTCCCCTTGCTGCTCCTGCTCGGGGCCACCGGCTCGGCGCAGATAAGGGCGCCGGAGGTTCGTTACCCGGTCGTCTCCCCGGGCGTCGATTTCCGGTTTCCGCGCGATCATGGCGCGCATCCCGATCACCGGATCGAATGGTGGTATTTCACGGGTTGGCTGCGCACCCGCGACGGCGATCCGCTTGGCTTCCAGATCACCTTCTTCCGCTCCCGCCCGGCCATTGCGGAAGGCAATCCCAGCGTCTTCGCGCCGAAGCAGATCCTGTTCGCACACGCCGCTCTCTCCGATCCCGCCTCGGGTAAGCTGATCCACGACCAGCGCGTGGCGCGCACCGGCTTCGGCCTCGCGCAAGCGGGCACGGAAGATGCGGCGATCACCTTGCTCGACTGGACTATGGCCAGGCGTCCGGACGGCAGCTTCGCTGCCAAGGCCTTCGGCCTCGACCTCGTCTTCGCGCCGGTGCAGCCGGCTATGGCGAATGGCGACAGGGGCTATTCCCGCAAGGGCCCGCGTGCCGAGCAGGCGAGCTATTATTATTCGATTCCGCACCTCAGCGTCCGCGGTTCCGTGGAACGCAACGGCCGGCGCGAGCCGGTCACGGGCGAAGCTTGGCTCGACCGGGAATGGTCGTCGAGCCTGCTTCCCGAAGACGCCGTCGGCTGGGACTGGGCCGGCCTCAACCTCGACGACGGCAGCGCTTTGATGGCCTTCCAGGTGCGCGGGCGGGACGGCCGCGCACTCTATGCCGGCGGGACCTTCCGCCGCGCCGACGGCAGCCAGATTGCACTGAGTCCGGGCGACGTGCGCTTCGTCGCGAGGCGGCGGTGGCGCTCTCCCGCGACCGGCGCATCATATCCAGTGGAAGCCGACTTCCTGGTCCGCCTCCCGGATGGTGTCCGACGCTTCCGCCTGCGTCCTCTCTTCGACGCGCAGGAGCTGGACGGGCGCGCGGCGGGCATGCCGGCTTATTGGGAGGGCGCGGTCACGACGGAGGGTGGTCGCGGCTACCTGGAGCTCACCGGCTACGCCGCTGCGCTTCGCATGTAGCGATCAGCCGTTGGCAGCGCTCGGCAGCTCCGGCGTCTCGGCGGACGCACGCGTCAGCTTCTCGCGCACGTCATTGTTGAGCCGGAACTTGTGCAGATCCTCCAGCGGCATCGGCGCGCCGATATAGTAACCCTGCAGATAGTCGCAGTTGAGCAGCTGGAGCAGCCGCGCCTGCCAGTCATTCTCGATCCCTTCCGCGACCACCTTCAGCTCGAGGCTGTGGCCGAGGTCGATCACCGAGCGCATGATCTGCGTCGCGAGCTGGCGCCGGCCGAGATCCTTCATGAAGCTCTTGTCGATCTTCAAATAGTCGAAGTCGAGATTCTGCAGGTAGCTGAGGCTCGAATAGCCGGTGCCGAAATCGTCCAGCACGACCACGACACCCATCTGGCGGAGCTGCCGGATCGTGCTCTTGGCGGCGTCGAGATGCGAGATCAGCACGCCTTCCGTGATTTCGATGCGAAGCAGGTCCGGCGACACTCCGCTGGCCAGCAGCTTGTCGCTGACGATGGTCGCGAAGCCGTGGTGGCGAAACTGGATCGGCGAGACGTTGACCGCGATGGGAACGTTCTTAAGCTCGCGCACCGCGAGCAGAGCCTTGTCGAGGATCCACCCGCCCAGCGCGAGAATCTGCCCGCTCTCCTCGGCGAGCGGGATCAGGTCGCCCGGCGAAATCTCGCCTTGCGAGCTGTTCGGCCAGCGCAGCAGCGCCTCCACGCTGGTGAGCTCGCCAGTCCGTGAATCAACGATCGGCTGGTATTTGAGTGCAAGCTCGTCATTGCGGATCGCCCTCTCCAGCTCCAGGCGCATGCTGGAGCGAAGCGCGATCATGTTGCTCATCCGCTCGTCGAAGATGCGGAAGCTGTCGGTCTTCGAGAACTTCGCGTCGTACATGGCGATGTCCGCCTGCCGCAGCAGCTCGTCGGCCGAGGAGGTCGGGCGCATGCCCTTGGCGATGCCGACCGAGGCGCCGACATGGACGACATGATCGTCGATCAGGAACGGCTCGTAGACCGCCTCGACGATTGCGATGGCGAGGTCGTCGACCGGCCGCGTCGGATCGATGCGGACGATCGCCGCGAACTCGTCGCCGCCGATGCGCGCGAGCGTGTCGCCTTCCGGCAGCATCTCGCGCAGCCGCGTCGCGACGCCCTTTAGCAGGCCGTCGCCGACCTTGTGCCCGAGCGTGTCGTTGACTTCCTTGAAGCGATCCAGGTCGAGGAACAAAACCGCCACCTCGCCCTGCCCGCCACGGTCGAGCAGGGTCTCAAGGTCGCGGCTGAAGGCGATGCGGTTCTTGAGGCCCGTGACGGCGTCGGTCATCGCCGCCTTCTCGAGCTCAAGCTCGCGTTCGCCCATCTCGGCGAGCTTGCGGTCGACCAGTGAACGCAGCGTGATGCCGCGCGCAAGCGCGGCGGCGCAGATGACGCACACCACCGGCGCCACCCAATCGATGACGCGGAGCTCGGCAAGCAGGGACGCGAAGGACTGCAGGCTGGTCATCAGGGGATCTGCTTCTGCTCCGCGCTGCGCTGCTCGAAGAGGAGACGGGTGCGCTGGGCGAGCGTCTGCTCGAGGTCGGTGTTGATCGCGCCCAGAGCCTCGACCGCCGCCTTGCGGATCAGTTGCGAGGAGATGCGCGCGAGCAGCACCGGCATCCGGATGGGCTTCTGCACATAATCATTGGCGCCGGCCTCCATCGCGACGCCGATCGAGCTCTCCTCGTCGCGCGCGGTGCACATGATCACCGGCAGCTGGTTGCCGTCGAAATGCTCCCTGATGCCCTTAAGCGTGTCGAGGCCGGAGAGGTTCGGCATCATCCAGTCGAGGATGACGAGATCGGGAGGATTGGCCGACACCTCAGCGAGCGCGGCGATGCCGTCCTCGCAGAGCGTCGTCTCGAAGCCGCTGCGCTGCAGCTGGCGCTGAAGCACGATGCGATTGTCCTCGACATCGTCGACGACGAGGATGCGGGTCTTGCCCGGTGCGTGGAGCCCGTTCGCGATCATGCCGCCAGCACCGTCTTGAGGCTCTGCGCGATCTGGCGCGGCGAACATTCACCCTTCGCGTAGAAAGTGCAGCCGGATTGGGCAATCGCATTGTGCTCGGGCACCGTGATGGCACGGCCGGACACGATGATGATCGGAATGCTGCGCAGCTTCGGATCGAGCCGCAGCGTCTCCAGGATCTGGAAGCCGTCCATCCCCGGCAGCGTCAGGTCGAGCACGATCGCCGCTGGGGCGCTCTCCTCGATCATCTTGATGCCCTGGAGGCCGTCCGCGGCGCGGCGCGTCTTCAGCCCAAGCTGCCCCGCGGTTCGCGCGATCAGCTCTGCGGAATCCGGGTCGTCGTCGATCACCAGTATCTCGCCCTCAATCGGCTGATGGTAGACGTTGAGGATCTCCGCCAGCTTCTCCTGCGGGATCGGCTTCACCAGATATTCCGTGGCGCCGAGGCTGAGACCGCGGATGCGGTCGTCGTCGACCGTCGCGACGATCACCGGCGTGCCGCCGATCTCCTCGTCGGCGCGGATCGCCTCCAGCACCTCGTAGCCGCTCTTGCCTGGCAGGAAGATGTCGAGGACGATCAGGTCCGGCTTCTCCGCCCGCGCCATCTCGAGGCCCGCCTCTCCGGTGCCGGCGGCGATGACGCCGTAGCCGTAGCGCGACAGCCGGCGCCGCATCAGGTTCACGGCCGACTCATCGTCGTCGATGACGAGAGCGATCCGGTCGAACTCGCGTTCATCCGCAACCCCGGCGCTGCGCGCTTCGACCGCCTCATTATCGTCCTTGCGCGGCAGCTCGCGCGGCAGCTCGATGGCGAAGGTGGAGCCCTCGCCGAGGCGGCTCGACGCGCGCACTTCGCCCCCCATCATCCGCGCAAGCCGCCGGGTCACGGCAAGGCCGAGACCGGAGCCGCCGAACTGGCGAACCGCGGAACCGTCGCCTTGGGTGAAAGGCTCGAAAATGTGCGCCAGCTGCTCCTCGCTGATGCCGACGCCACTGTCGGCGATCGCGAACCGGATCTTCTCGATGCCGCCCTCGCTGAACCCGGAGACGGAAAGCGACACGCGCCCTTCCTTGGTGAACTTGAAGGCGTTGCTGAGCAGGTTCAGCAGGCACTGCCGGACCTTGGTCTCGTCGCCGATCATAATCCCTGCATCGGCAGCGATCTCGACATCGAAGCTGTTGCCCTGGCGCGCGCCGCCGTCGAACGTCGCGGCGGCGGACTGGACCAGCCCCCGCACGTCCACGATGGTGCGCTGGAAAGCCGTCTTGCCCGTCTCGATCTTGGAAAGGTCAAGCACGTCGTTGATCAGCTCGAGCAGCCTGCGGCTCGCGTCGAGGATGCGAGCCAGGTCGGCCTCGACCTCGCTTCGGCCTTCCGCCGTCGCATCTTCCTGGAGCAACGTCGCATAACCGACGATCGCGTTCAGCGGCGTCCTCAGCTCGTGACTCATATTGGCGAGGAACTGCGACTTCGCGACGTTCGCGCCCTGCGCCTGCTCCTTGGTGCGGACGAGCTCCGCGATGGTGGCCGAATAGGCTTCGACCCGGCCGGTCAGGGTGGCGCGAAGCGCAGCGAATTCCTTGCCGAGACGGCGGAGATCGCCCGGTGCATGATCGGACACGCCGACTTCGCGCGGCGAAAAGCGGCCGTCGCACAAGGTGACGTCGAGCAACGCCTCGACCGGTGCGGCGAGAGATCGGGACACGCGTGCGCCGATCGCCCACGCCATCGCGCCTGCGAGCAGCGCCCAGGCGACCGCCGCGACGCCGATCTCGGCACCCGAGAGAGCCTGCCGCTGCAAAAGAAAACTGACGAGCGCCGACGAGGCAAGCGCCAGCCCCACGACCGGCAGCAACACCGCCCGCGTGACCGCATTGCGAATCGCGCGGCGATAGTCCGGCCGGCGACCGGGATCAGGATCGGGTTTGAACTCGCTCATCTTCATTACGCTCTTCCCGGTCCGCGGCTGACGGCCATGCCCCACGCCCGCCGCAGCCGCGACGATGCTAGGCGCCAAAACATTAAGAATTCGACGAGGCGGCGAGCCTCGGCAGCTCGAGGCGAGTGGTCTCCGTCGCCTTGCGCGGGGCGGCGGGAATTTCGATCTTGAAGCTGGAGCCGACCCCGGGTTCGGATTCCACCTCGACCGTACCGCCCATCGACTGGCAGAAGCGGCGGGTCAGCGCGAGGCCGAGGCCGGTGCCGCCATAGCGGGACGAGGTGTTCGCCTCCGCCTGGCTGAAGCTCTGGAACAGCTTCTGCAGCCCTTCCTTGGAGATGCCGATGCCGGTGTCGCGCACCTCGACCAGGATGCGGTCGCCGCCCTTGCCCTGCATGCGCATGAGCGTGAGGGTGATCACGCCCTTGGAAGTGAACTTCGCCGCGTTGCTGAGGAGATTCAGCATCGACTGGCGAAGCTTCAGCGGGTCGGAGACGATCAGGCCCGGATTCGGGCAGATCTGCAGCTCCAGCCGATTGTCCTGCTTCTTGATGAGCGGCGCGACGGTGGCGACGACCTCCTCGACCAGCCCGGCCAGGTCGAACTCCTCATTGTGCACAGCCTGGTCCTCGGCCTCGATCCGCTCGAGGTCGAGCACGTCGTTGACGAGCGCGATCAGGTGGCGGCCGGCAGCATTGATACGGTCGAGATCGGCCGCCTTCTGCTCGGTATCGCAGCCCTCCTCCAGCTCGTCGCGGAGCATCTCGCTATAGCCGATCACCGCGTTGAGCGGCGTGCGCAGTTCGTGGCTCATCTTGGCGAGGAAGATCGACTTCTGGTGGCTCGCCTGGGCGGCCTTCAGCATCGCCTCGCGCAGCTCTTCAGCCCGCTTGCGCTGGACATCAGCCGCTTCCTGAAGCGCCGAGCTCTCGCGCATCACGTTCTCGTAATAGAGGGCGACCAGCGTCATGTAGATGAGCGCCGACACGATCGAGATGAGATTGACGATCCACAGGCTCTGGAGCGGGATCAGCATCGGGAAATTGCCATAGGCCTGGCGGGCGAGCAGGAAGAGGCAGAGCTGCACCGCGACCCCGATCAGCACCACGCGCGGTCGATCCGCGAGGAAGAAGAAGCCGAGCAGCAGGGCGATCAGCAGCCACGGCAGGAAGGGCGAGCTGATGCCGCCGTAGAAGAAGGAGCCGAACAGGCTCAAGGTCACCAGCGCCTGCACCGTCAGGGTCGCTGGCAGCGTCAGGCCGCCGGTCTTGCGGACCAGGAACGGCATCAGCCAGAAGAAGCAGAGGTTGATCTCCAGCGCCCAGAAGACCCAGCCGATCTCTTCCGACGCGCTGTAGAGGAAGAAGATGACCGAATGGCCGAGCAACGGGCCGAACAGGTGCAGGAAGACGAAGGTCCGCACCATCATGTAGCTCGACCATTCGTCGCGCGCCTGCGGCGGCACGAAATAGTCGACTACACGCTTGGCATAATCCCACATAGGGTCCCCGCTCCCACAGATCTGGTGGCGGACCTACGGCAAGCGGCTGAATTTCCGGTAAACGCGGAATTGGGCTTTACGCGCCCTTAACTCCCCTTCGCTAGGAAAAAGCTCCGGTGCAGGGCCTTCCACAGCCCGTCGACGCACCTTTGGGGACAAAGGGAAAGACAAGCAGCGATGGACGGAAAGGCCTTTCGCCAGCTGTTCGACATCGACGGATTCCTCGACTATTTCATCCCGGTCGAGATCCGCGTTCGTCCGGACTCGCATCGTCGCGCCCGCATGTTCATGCTGAGCCACGTCTTCGGCCCGTTTCTCGGCAACGTCATTCCGCTCTATCTCTACATTGTCGGCATGGAGCAGGATTACCGCTTCTGGGTGTTCGCGGGGTCGATCACCTGCTTCTGGGTCTATCCGTTCCTGCTGAAGTGGACTCGGCAATATAATGTGCTGGCGTTCGTGTCGGTGCAGAACCTGCTCTTCTGCGTGCTCTGGGCCTGCTATTCCTACGGCGGAATCTACTCGCCTTTCCTGCCCTGGCTGCTGATCACGCCGATCCTCGCCTTCTTCTACCTGCCTTCCACCGGCAAGGTGCGCGACGGGCTGCTCGCGATCATCATCGCCAACGTCTCCGTCTTCGCCGGCCTGGTGCTCAGCGGCTACGCCTTTCCGGCCGTCGACCTCGAAATGTTCCAGTTCATCGGCATCGTGTCGACGATGAGCGCGTCCGTCTACGTCGCGATGATGTCGCTCTATTTCGCGCGGGTCCTGAAGGAACAGCAGAAGTTCGAGCGGGAGATCGGCGACCTTATCGCCACCACAGAGAACCTGCAGAGCATCACCGCCGCCGCCCAGCAGGCGAGCGCCGCCAAGGCCGACTTCGTCGCCAGCATGAGCCATGAGCTCAGGACGCCGCTCAACGCGGTCATCGGCTACAGTCAGCTGCTGCTCGACGACGCCGAGGATCAGGGGGACGACAGCATGGCCAAGGATCTTGAAAGCATCCGCGGCGCCGGCACGCACCTTTTGAAGCTGGTCGACGACATTCTCGATTATTCCAAGATCGAGGCCGGCAAGCTCGATGTGAACATCAGCCGCGACAACGCCAAGATCCGCATCGAGGAGGTTGAGCGCCAGGTCCGCGACCCGCTCGAAGAGCGCGGCTACGTCTTCGAAGTGGAGTTGTCGGACGCCAGTATGCTCGCGGAAACCGACTGGGGCGCGTTTGCCAAGGCGGTTAAGCATATCCTGCTCGGCGCCGCGACCTCGCCCGAAGGTGGCCTGCTGCAGCTCGCCGCGTCGCGCCACGACGAGGACCACTGGATCGTGGAGATAACCGATCCCAAGGGTGCGCGCGACGGCCGCTCGATCGAATCCATCTTCGACATATTCACCGACGATCGCGACGTCAGCGCGACCAAATATGGCGGCGCGGGCATCGGCTTGGCGCTTGGTCAGAAATTCTTCAGCTTGCTCGGCGGCGAGATCGAGGTGTCGCACCACAGCTCCGGCGCCCGCCGCTTCACCATCACGCTTCCGGTGAGCGCCACGCGCGCTCCCGAGCTCGCCCTCGCCAGCTGAACCAGGCGCTCAGGACCAGAGAGAGACAGATGACCAAGATTCTCATCGTCGAAGACAATGAAATGAACCGCGACATGCTGCAGCGCCGGCTCGAGCGGAAGGGCTACGAGATCCTCTGCGCGGTCGATGGGCCCGAGGGCATCCGCATGGCCGACGCGCATCTGCCCGACCTCATCCTGATGGATGTGGCGCTGGGCGAAATGGACGGCTGGGAAGCCACCACCCAGATCCTCGCCAACCCGCGGACCAATGGCATCCCGGTCATCGCCCTCACCGCGCACGCTCTCGACAGCGACCGGAGGAAGAGCGTCGACGTCGGCTGCGTCGATTTCGAGACCAAGCCGATCTCGCTGCCGGACCTGATCGAGAAGATCGAAAGGCACGTCCGTTAAGCACGTTCGTGCACCGAAAACATAGCTTACCGCACGTAAACATTACCGTCGGGGCCACGAACGTCCTGACAGGGGGGACTTGTAAATGAGCGAAGTGAAAGATCAGGGCCTGGGCGGGCTCGGCGGCAGCATGCGTGATTTCCGCTATCTGCCGGGCACCAACATTCTCGACCGCCTCAGCGCCTTCTACGACTGGCAGCAGCTTCGCCGGAAGACCGGCCTGTGGCCGCTCGGCCGCTCGACCGAGACTGCGCCCCGCAGCAAGTGCGTCGCCCTAAACGACCAGGAGGGCGATCGCTTCGAGGGCATCAACTTCGCCTCCCAGGATTATCTCAGCCTCTCCTCCCACCCTGCGGTGGCCGAGGCCGCGATCAAGGTCATCAACGATTACGGCGTCCACAGCGCCGGCTCCCCTGCCCTGATCGGCAACACCTCGCATTCGCTCGCGCTCGAAAAGAAGATCGCCGAGTTCCTCGACATGGAGGAAGTGGTCCTGTTCCCGACCGGCTGGGCCGCGGGCTTCGGCGTGGTGAAGGGCCTGGTCCGCCCGTCCGACCATATCGTCATGGATGCACTGTCGCACGCCTGTCTCCAGGAAGGTGCGCAGGCCGCGACGCGCAACATCCACTATTTCCGCCACAACTCGATCGAGGCGGTGCGCCAGAAGCTGGCCGGCATCCGTGCCAAGGACAATGTCAACGGCATCCTGATCATCACCGAGAGCCTGTTCTCGATGGATTCGGACACGCCCGACATCGCCGCGCTCCAGGAGCTGGCGCATGAGTTCGGCGCCACTTTGGTGGTCGACGTCGCCCACGATCTCGGCAGCCTCGGCCCCAGGGGCCGCGGCCATATCGGCGCCCAGAACATGCTCGGCAAAGTTGACGTCGTCATGGGCAGCTTCTCCAAGACCTTCGCCTCGAACGGCGGCTTCGTCGCCTGCAATCGTCGCAGCGTTAAGGAATATCTGCGCTACTACGCCTCGCCCTGCACCTTCTCCAACGCGCTCTCGCCGGCCCAGGCCGGGCTGGTCCTCAAGGCGTTCGAGATCGTCGATTCTGCCGAAGGCGACACGCTGCGCGACAGCCTGATGACCAACATCCGGCTGCTGCGTGAATTGCTGCAGGGCACGTCATTCGAAACCTATGGCGATCCTTCCCCGATCGTCTGCGTCAAGATGGGCATCGAAGGCCTGGCGCGCCTGGTCAGCCGGCGGCTGCCGGAGCTCGGCCTGCTCGCGAACCTCGTGGAATTCCCGGCGGTGCCGAAGGGCCAAGCCCGATTCCGCATGCAGGTGATGGCGAGCCATAGCAGCCGCGACATCATCGACGCGGTCCATCGCCTCAGCGTCGCCCGCGCCGAAGCCACGCAGCAGCATGACGCGCTGCTGAGCGGCACCGTCGACTTCGACGGCATCGACGCGCTGGTGAAGAACCGGCCGGCGAGCCCGCTCCTGAAGGGAGTCGCCGAGCTGCGCCCCAATGCTTCGGTTGACGGAGCCGGCGAGCAACGCCGCGCGGCCGGCTGAACGGAACGGCCGCGAAACAGCATTAACCGGCGCTTTACCTTGTCCTGATATTCCCACTTTGAACCAAGAAGAGAACCGCCATGAGAATTCTTGCATCTCTGTCTGCGCTGGCTCTGGCGGCAACCGCCACGCCCGCTTTCGCACAGGACACGTTCGTGCGCGTGGGCGTCGCTCATATTGATCTGGCCGACAAGGGCCCTGTCTTCGTCAACGGCACCCAGGATCCGGGAGCCGACTACAAGACGGACAAGGATTGGATCGGCAGCTTCGAGATCGGCCATTATGTTCACCGCAACGTCGCGGTTCGCGTGATGGGAACGACTCCGGCGGAGACCTTCAATCTCCCCGCCGGCTCGCTGGCGGGAACGCCGAACCTGTTCAACGACACGTCGAGCAATTTCACGCTGACGGCGACCTGGCATCCGCTGCGCGGCCAGCGCTTCTCGCCCTATGTCGGCGGCGGCATCGGCCTCAATAAGATCTGGGAAACCGAAGAGCGGCTCGCCACGGACGTCAAGATCAGCGACGCGCACGGCCCGGTCCTTCAGGCCGGCGTCGAGCTCGACCTGAGCGAGCGCTTCGGCATCTATGCCGACGCGAAGAAAGCCTTCTGGAGCGCCGAAGCGTCCGGCTTCCTCGGTCCGCTTTTCATCGAAGCCGAGGCCGAGCTGGACCCGGTCATCCTGTCCGTCGGGGGAGTAATCCGGTTTTGAAACACGCAGCTGATCTCCGCCGGGCGATATTGGCCGCCGCGCTCGCGGGTGCGGCGATCGCTCCCGCTCCCGCCACGGCGCAGGACGGGGAGCCCAAGTGGTTCGGCCGTGCCGGCCTGATTGGGCTGGACCTCGCCGATGAGCTCGAGCTCGAGTTCGGCGGCGCACCGGTTCCGGGTGCGGGAATGAGCACCAAGACCCACTACACGCCGACTTTCCAGATCGGCCGGGTCATCGGCCGCAACTTCGCGGTCTCATTCACCGGCGGCATCCCGCCGCACATCGACATCCAGGGTAGAGGCGCGCTGGAGCCGTTCGGCAAGCTCGCCGAGACGACCTACGGGCCGGTCACCTTGACCGTCCAGTATCGGCCGCTGCGGCGCGGCGTGTTCCAGCCCTATGTCGGCGCCGGCGCGGCCTATATGCACGTTTTCGACACCACCGACGGCGCATTCAGAGACGTGGAAATCGACGACGATATCTCGCCCGCGCTGGAAGCCGGCACCGACATCATGTTCACCAAACGCTACGGCATCTATTTCGAAGCCAAGAAGGCGTTCCTGCGCACCGAGACGCGGGGTACGTTCGGTGGCGCGCCGGTGATCGGCCAGGTGAAGCTCGATCCCTGGGCCTTCAGCGCCGGCGGCGTCATCCGCTTCTGATCCGCTGCCACCGGGCCCTTCACCCATCCTTATTGGCCATTCCGCAAATCATCTTGCATCTGCGCCCAGCTATTTTAAGCTTAAAGCGACTGGGGACGTGGAGCGGATTGTCACCTGTTTGAAGCGCGAGACGCTTTACAATCCGCTCGACGCGTTCAAGGCAGGGATGTCGGCAACGGCTTCGGAGGTGCAGAAGTGGTGATCGCGCGCGCTCGGCTTGCGGAGTATCGAGCATGAAGACCCTACTCCCGCCAGGCTGGATGCGCCCGAAAGGCTATGCGAACGGCATCTCCGCGAGCGGCCGCATGGTCTTCACCGCCGGCCTGGTCGGTTGGGACGAGCATGGCCACTTCGTCTCCGAGGACATGGCAGGCCAATTCCGCCAAGTGCTTCTGAACACGCTCGCTGTGCTTGCAGAAGATGGCGCGGGGCCCGAACATGTCGTCCGCATGACCTGGTACGTCACCGACCGTGATGAATATGTCGGACGGCTGGCCGAGATCGGCGCGTCCTATCGCGAGCTGATGGGCAAGAACTATCCCGCCATGGCAGTCGTCGAGGTGAACCGGCTGGTCGAGCCGCTCGCGCGGATCGAGATCGAGACGATCGCGGTGGTGCCGGAGCGGTGAGCGGGCCGGTCGACACGTTCGTGCGTGATCGCCTGCCTCCCCTCGACCAGCAACCCAATTTCCTGTTCGAGCTTCCCGAGCTTCAATATCCCGAGCGGCTCAACGTGGCGGTAGAGCTGATCGACCGCGCCGTCGCCGACGGCGACGGCGAGTGCCCTGCCGTGATCAACGCGCAGGGCCGCTGGACCTATGCGGACCTCAAGGACCTCTCGGATCGCATCGCCCGCCTGCTGGTCGAGCAGGAGGGGCTGGTTCCCGGCAACCGCGTCTTCCTGCGCGGCCCCAATAGCGCGATGCTGTTCGCGGCTTGGGCAGGCATTTTGAAGGCCGGCGGCAGCGTCGTCGCCACTATGCCGATCCTCCGCCCCGGCGAGATCGCCACTATCCTGAAGCGCGCCGAGATCAGCCACGCGATTGTCGACAGCCGCTTCATCGGCGACTTCCGCCAAGGGGCGGAGGAGGCCGGAACTGTCCGCTCGCTGCTGCGCTACGACGGCGACCATGGCCGCGGCGAGCTCGAGACGCGCCTCCGGTCCGTGGCGCCCGGCTTCGCGCCGGTGGACACGTATCGCGACGACGTGGCCCTGATCGCCTTCACTTCCGGCACCACCGGCAAGCCCAAGGGCTGCGTTCACTATCATCGCGACGTGCTCGCCTCCGCCGACAGTTTCGCGCGATACGTGTTGAAGCCAAAGCGGGGTCAGCGCTGGGCCTGCTCGGCGCCGATCGCCTTCACCTTCGGTCTCGGCATGCTGCTCGTCTTCCCCTTCCGCTTCCGCGGCGCTGCGGTAACGATCGAGCAGCCGAGCCCCGCGGCGCTTTTGGAGGCGGTGGATGCTCACCAAGTCAACGTCCTTGCCACTGCCCCGACTGCATACAAGGCGATGCTGGCGCAGATGGAGGGACGCAACATTGCCAGCCTAGAGACCTGCGTCTCCGCCGGAGAGTATCTGCCGGCGTCGACCTGGCACGCCTGGCACGAGCGCGCCGGCCTCGGGATCGTCGACGGCATCGGCGCGACCGAGATGATGCACATCTTCATCTCGGCGAGCGGCGAGGACATTCGCCCCGGCTCTACCGGCAGGGCGGTGCCCGGCTATCGCGCCTGCGTGCTGGACGAGGACGGCACCCCGCTTCCGCACGGCACGGGTCGCCTCGCGGTCAAAGGCCCGACCGGCTGCCGCTATTTCGACGACGAGCGGCAGACCCATTACGTGCAGAATGGCTGGAACGTCACCGGCGACACCTATCGCGCGGATGAAGAAGGCTACTTCTGGTACCTCGCCCGCTCCGACGACATGATCATCTCGTCCGGTTACAATATCGCGGCGCCGGAGGTGGAGAACGCCCTCCTCTCTCACCCGGCAGTCCAGGAATGCGCCGTGATCGGTGCCCCCTGTGAAGAACGGGGACAGCGGGTGAAGGCCTTCATCGTCTGCGCGCCCGGCCATGAAGCCGGAGAGCCGCTCGCCGAGACGCTGAAGCAGCATGTGAAGGCGACGATCGCCCCCTACAAATATCCGCGCGACATCGAGTTCGTCGAAGCGCTCCCAAAGACCGCCACCGGCAAGCTCCAGCGCTTCGCGCTGAGGAAGCAGGATTAGGCGGCCTGCTGCTCCAGCGCCTCGCTTGCCTCCAGCCACTGGCTTTCGGCGAGTTCGAGCTTGCGCTCCACCTCGGCACGCCGCTTCATCAGGTCGGTCATGGTGAGGTTGGCCAGCCCCGCCTCGGCACCGGCGGGATCGAACATGGCGCGATCGATCGCGCTTCGCTGCGCCGTCAGCTTCGCGATTTCCGCCTCGGCCGTCTTCGCCCGCTGTCGGAGTGCCTGGCCCTGCTCGCGGGCCGCCGCGGCCAGCCGCCGTTCGTCCTTTCGGCTCGTCTTGGCCTGCGACTTTGCGGAGCCCGCGTCACGCGCGAGCACCAGCGCCGTGTAATCGTCGAGGCTGCCGTCGAAATCGCGTGCCGTGCCGCCGTCGACCAGCACCAGCCGGTCGGCAATCAGCTCCAGCATGTGCCGGTCGTGCGACACCACCACGACCGCGCCCGAATAATCGTTGAGCGCCTGCACCAGCGCCTCGCGGGCGTCCACGTCGAGGTGGTTCGTCGGCTCGTCGAGGATCAGCATGTGCGGCGCATCGCGAGTGATCAGCGCCAGCGCCAGCCGCGCCCGCTCGCCGCCTGAGAGCTTGCGCACCTCGGTCAGCGCCTTGTCGCCGGAAAAGCCGAACCGGCCGAGCTGCGAGCGCACTGCCGCGGGGGTGGCGCCCTTCATCAGTCGCGCCATGTGCTGGAAAGGCGTGTCGGCGCCGTCCAGCTCCTCGACCTGATATTGGGTGAAATAGCCCACCTTGAGCTTCTGGCTGCGCGTGACGCCACCCTCCATCGCCGGCAGCTGCGCGGCGAGCAGGCGGGCAAGCGTCGTCTTGCCGTTGCCGTTGCGGCCGAGGAGCGCGATCCGCTCGTCCGGATCTAGCCTGAGGTTCAGGCGGCTGAGGACGGGCGTTTCGCCATAGCCGACCGCGGCCATGTCGAGCGTGACCGACGGCGGCCGCAGCTCCTGCGGGTTCGGGAAGCCGAAGGAAAGCGAGGGATCGTCCGCCAGCTCCGCGATCGGCTGCATCTTCGCCAGCGCCTTGACCCGGCTCTGCGCCTGCTTGGCGGTCGACGCGCGGGCGCTGTTGCGGGCGATGAAGTCCTTCAGCTTCTCGCGCTGCGCTTCCTGGTTCGCCCGCGCCGCGGCGAGATGGGCCTGCCGCTCCGCCCGCTGCCGCTCGAACGCATCGTAGCCGCCCGGATAGAGCGTCAGCTTGCCACGATCGAGGTGGAGGATGTGGTCGACGACATTGTTGAGGAAATCGCGCTCGTGGCTGACGACCACGATCGTGGCCCGGTAGCTCTGCAGGAAATCCTCGAGCCACAGGACGGCCTCGAGATCGAGATGGTTGGACGGCTCGTCGAGCAGCAGCAGGTCGGGTGCAGAGAAGAGCAAGGCGGCGAGCGCCACCCGCATCCGCCAGCCGCCCGAGAAGCTGTCCAGCGGGCGCTGCTGCATCTCTTCGTCGAACCCGAGCCCGACCAGGATCCGCGCCGCGCGCGACGGCGCAGCATGCGCGTCGATCGCATTCAGCCGCTCGTGGATCTCGCCCAGCCGGTGCGGGTCGGAGCTATGCTCCGCTTCGTCGAGCAGCCGCGCCCGTTCGGTGTCCGCGGCCAGCACAGTCTCGAAGGGCGTCCCCGAACCGGCCGGCGCTTCCTGCGCGATATAGCCGAGTCTCGATCCGCGCGGCATTTCGGCTGCGCCTTCGTCGGGGTCGAGCAGCCCGGCGATGACCCGCACGAGTGTCGACTTTCCGGCACCGTTGCGGCCGACGAGGCCGACGCGGCTCCGCGGCGGCAATGCCGCGCTGGCGCCGTCGAGTATCGATCGCCCGCCAAGGCGAACCGTGATTCCATTGAGGGAAAGCATGGCGGCGCCCCTAACATGGCTCCGCCCAGTCCCCAAGCGGCGTCAAAAAATCGACGCGGGCGAGGGAGCGTTAGCGATTTGGAAACCACCGAAGTGTCAGTGATCACTCAAGATGAGTGGGGGAAACATTTTGTCCGAGGGACTGATCGTAGGCGAAAGCCCGGCCATGGCGGAGGTGCGTTACCTGATCCGCGCCGTGGCGCCGACTTCGGCGTCAGTGCTGGTCACCGGCCCCTCGGGCAGCGGCAAGGAAGTGGTCGCTCGCGCGATCCACGCCGCCAGCGACCGTTCGTCCGCCGCTTATGTCGCCGTCAATTGCGGCGCCATCCCGCGCGACCTGCTCGAATCCGAGCTGTTCGGCCATGAGAAGGGCTCCTTCACCGGTGCCGTCTCACAGCGGCGCGGCCGCTTTGAGGACGCCCATAACGGCTCGCTCTTCCTCGACGAGATCGGCGACATGCCGCACGACATGCAGGTGAAGCTGCTCCGCGTGCTCGAGGAACGCGCCGTGCAACGCGTCGGCGGCCGCGGCGAGATCGCCGTCGACACCCGGATCATTTCCGCGACGCACCGCAATCTCGACGAGGCGATCGAGCAGCAGCGCTTCCGCGAGGACCTGTTCTACCGCCTTTCGGTCTTCCCGATCGACCTGCCCTCACTCGGCGAACGCCGCGAGGACGTGCCCCTGCTCGTCAGGCACTTTCTCAAGGACGACAAGAGCGGCCTCGCCTTCACCCAGGGCGCGATGGACCGGCTGGTCGCCCACCCCTGGCCCGGCAACATCCGCGAGCTTCGCAACGTCATCGACCGCGCCACGATCCTGTTCGCCGGGCAAACGGTGACCGCCGAGCAGGTCGAGATCATCCTCCATCGCCGCGCTCGCCCGAGCAACGCGGAACGCCTCGCGCTGTGGGAAGCCACTGAGCAAAGCGCTCCCGCGCCTGTCGAAGCGCCAGCTCCGGCCGCTCCTGCGGCAGCTGACGATGCCCCCCTCGGCGAAGGCCCGGTCGACCTGCGCAAGATGATGGCGGACCTCGAATATCGCTACATCACCGAAGCGCTGAAGGCCTCCGAAGGCACGGTCGCCGACGCGGCGCGCCTGCTGTCGCTGCAGCGGACCACCCTCATCGAAAAGATGCGCAAGCACGGTCTCGCCAAGGCGGCCTAGCCACCTCTCGTCATCCCGGCGAAGGCCGGGATCTCAGCGAGAAGTTGCTCCTGCGTCTTCGCGTCTGAGGCCCCGGCCTCCGACGGGGTGACGTATTCGGCTCAGCCGATCGCCTGCCACGCGGAGGCGATTTCTCCCACCATCGTGCGTGCACGCAGCACCTGGTCCGGATCGTTGTCGCGCGCACCGGCGATGACGAGGCGGCGCCCTTCGGCATAGATACTTGCCAGGGACTCGGCGATCTCGCCGCCCTTGTCGAAATCGAGGCTCGATTCGAGGCCGTTGAGCATGTTGAGCGCCCGTGCCTGCGCGGCGCCGCGCTGCGAAAAATCGCGCCGGGCGCAGGCCGCGGCCATCGCCTCGAGCGCTTTCATCAGCTCGTCGAGCAGGATCGACACCAGGCCGTGCGGCGACGCGCCTTCGACCCGGCTGGCGAGATCGACATTCTGATAACGTGCCCGGACGGCGCCGAAGCGGGAATATGCGTTCATCATCTACTCTCCGGGATCAGTCGTCGCCGCCGTTCCAGGCCTTGATCTGCTGGTCGAGATAGGACTGGGTCGCCTTGAAGGCGGAGACCTGCCGTTCCATCGTCGTGAACTGCTCGAGCAGCCGATCGTAATAGGCCTTGGAGCGCGTCTCTAGCTTGAGGCGGTCGTCGGCAATGTCTTTGGCTTCCTCGCTGAGCCGCTCCTCGCTCTTGGCGATGGGGCCGGAGCGGGCACGGAGCGCATCGCGGATCGCCTGCAGCGCGCCGCCGAGACCGGGATCGATCGTGACGGTGACGCTGGCAGCCGCGCCCTTGATCTCGACCGCGAGACCCGCCGCATTGGAGCTGGGCGGGGCGATCAGGAAGGCGCCGGAGCCAAGCGCCGCGATGCCGTCGATGAGTCCGGAGGCGGCGACGCCGCCGGCTTCAGGGACAATGTTGGTGAAGGTGTAGGTGCCCGGCTTCACCCGCCCCATCGGGCTGGTGATCACGAGCGCGGGATCGCTGCTATACTGGGTCGGGTTGAACAAGGCCTCCACGCCCTGCGGGTCGTTCTGAAGCGCCTGCTGCAGCTGCGAGGCGTTGAGGCTCAGCGATCCGTCGCGATTGGTGCGGACGCCGACCTCGGCCAGCGTCTTGATGCTGCCGCGCGAGTTCAGCACCGTCGAGGTGAGCTGGCCAAGCTGGCGGCGCATGTCACGGATGCTGAGGTCGCCGCGCAGTGGACCGCCCTCCCCGTTCACGCCCGGCGCGGTCGCGTTGGCGAGCAGGCTGTTGAGCTCGTTATAGGCAGCAACGAAGTCACCGACCGCCTGCTCGATCGCGGCAGTCGGGCGGCTGATGCCGAGGTTGACGATCGATCCGGGCGCCGCACGCTTGAGGTCGAACTGGACGCCGTCCACCAGGTCGTTGAAGCTGTTCGAGTTGCGGCGGATCTCGACGCCGTCGAGCTTGACGATCGCGTCCTGCGCCGCCTGCGCCTCGGTCATGCCGCCGGTCACCGAGGGGCCGTATGCGAATCGCTCCAGACCGCTGGTCGTGCCGCCGGCGACGCTGAGGGTGAAGGCGTTGGCAGTGCCGGTCGCGCCCTTCAGAACCAGCTTGGCGGTGCCCTGGTCGGTGACGATGCTGGCGGTGACGCCGGCGTTCTTGCCGTTGATGGCGGCGACGAGGCCTTCGAGGCTGTTGTTGGTCGAATCGATCGTGATCACGACGCTGCCGCTGCCGGTGGTCAGCGTCAGATCGCCTTCCCCCACGGCGGCGGTCGACGAGGCCAGGCCGACCGACGAGACCGTCTGGGCCTTGGCGAGCTGCATCACTTCCATCTGCGCCGAGAGCGCGCCGATCTGCTTGCCCGTAACCGTGCTGGCCGAAAGGATGCTGGTGTCCGAAACGCTCGGCTGAGTGAAGAGTGAGCCGCCCGAGATCAGGGCGGACAGCGCGGAGGCGAAGCTGTCGATCGCGCCGGACGCTTCGGCCAGCGCCGAGATCTTCGCCGCATTGGCTTCCTCGCGGCGCGTCAGCAGCGCTTCCTTGGGCGCCTTCTCCGCTTCGGCGAGGCCATTGACTAGGCTCGTAATGTCGAGCCCTGAGCCGATGCCGAGGCTGTATCCGATCGAGCTGACCATGCGAGTCCCTTCCGTCCTTTAGAACGGCCGGTAGCAGCGAAACTTTAAGGTCCGGTGAGCCTGCTAGGGGCGGCGGATGAGATTGCGGATCACCTGCCGGTCGATCGGCCCGTGCGCGTTGCGGAAACGCTTGCGATCCTCGAGCATCCGCTCGGCCGCGGCCTTGAGAAGCTCCGCCTCGATGAGGGCGACTGCCTCCTCCTTGCTCAGCGGGGCGTCATCCTTGTTGCCGTCCGAATTCATCGCCTTCCCCGCGCACAGCTCTGGGTGAAGAACGGCAGCGATCGGCGAGACTTAAGCCTGTGGGCGTCCTGTCTCGTCGAAGCGTGCGGCAGGCGGCACGACAATGTCGGGCTGCGCGGCGTCGGCACCGGCTTCGGCATTCAGCTTGAACACGAAGGCAAGCACCGTCGCCACGGCGAGGTAGAGGTCCTCGCGGATGATGTGGCCGGTGCGGGTCGTGAAGTAGATGGCGCGGGCGAGCTGCGGATAGCTCAGCACCGGCACGGTGCCCTCCTCCGCCAGCTCGCGGATCGCCTGGGCGGTCGCGCCGCGGCCGCGGGCGACGACGATCGGCGCCATGTCCTCCCCGAGCTTGTAGCGCAGGGCGACCGCGAAATGGGTCGGATTGGTGAGCACCACGGTCGCTTCCGACACAGCCGAGCGGGCGGAGTTGCGCAGCACCTCGTGCTGGCGGCGGCGCACGGCGGCCTTGAGCTCGGGCGAGCCTTCGGTCTGCTTATGCTCGTCCTTCACCTCCTGCTTGCTCATCCGGAGGCGCCCGGCGCGCTGGAGGATCTGGGCGGGAACGTCGATCAAGGCGATGATCGCCAGTGCGAAGGCCATGACCAGCACCGCGATGTTGAATGTGTTGCCGACCTGTCCCAGTGCCGCCTTCACATCCTGGGAACCGAGGCCGAACAGGCCGCGCGTCTGGTCGAGCAGCAGCCACACACCGATGCCGCCGAGCAGCAGCACCTTGGCGATCGACTTGCCGAGCTCGATCAGTCCCTGCATGCCGAAAATGCGCTTCAGGCCGGAGAGCGGATTCATCTTGCCCGGATTGAACTTCAGCGCCTTCGAGCGGAAGCCGAGCGAGCCCAGCAAGGCCGGACCCCCGATCGCCGCCATCAGGGTGACTCCGAACAAGGCGAAGACCGGCAGCAGGATCATGCCGATCAGCCGCATCGCGACGCTGGCGGGATCGAAGTTGCGGATTGAATCGTGGTCGAACGACAGGCCCTCGACCAGCATGTCGGACATCGATCCGACCAGCATCGGCCCGGCGAGCGCCAGCCAGGCCGCGCCGGCGACGACCACCAGGGCCGTCCCGAGCTCCTTGGATTGGAGGACGTCACCCTTCTCCGAGGCTTCGCGCCGCCTCTTCTCGGTTGGCGCCTCTGTTTTTTGGTCCTTTTCGGGTGCTTCCGACATGGCCCTATCCAAGCGCCAGCCGGCGGGATTCCTCCAGCCCCTGCTGGATCACCGCGATGATGCCGTCGCCCATGATCGGCGCGGCCATGGCAAGGAGTACGATGCCCGCGAGCAGCGCAGCGGGCAGACCCACCGAAAAGAGGTTGAGCTGCGGCGCCGAACGGGCGAGCATGCCCATGACGAGCTGAACCAAGATGATTGCGAAGCCGACCGGCAGCGCGATCGACAGCCCGGCCGCGAACAGCACGCCGCCGAAGAATACGAGGCCGCGGATGCTGTCGGCGCTCATCCAGGCGTCGCCGGGAGGCAGAGCGCGATAGCTCTCGACGATCGTCGCCGCGAGCGCGAGATGGCCGCCGATGGCGAGGAACAGGAAGGTGGCCACGATCATCAGGAACTGGCTGAGCATGGGGTTCTGCTGGCCGCTCGCCGGATCGACCATGCCGGCGAAGCCGAGGCCCATCGCGTTGCTGATCGTCTCGCCCGCGAGCATCGCGGCCGAGAAGCCGATCTGGACGGCGAAACCGATGGCGAGCCCCGCCATCACCTCGCCCGCCACGAGCATGAAGCCTTCGATCGAGGCGAGGCCGTCAACCGGAAGCTGGAAGTTCGTCGCGGCGAGCGCAGGGATGCCGACGGCAAGCGCGATGATCAGGCGCAGCTGGACCGGCACGAAGGCGGCGCCGAACACGGGCGCAGCAAGAAAGGCCGCGCCCGGGCGGATCATCGCGACCATCCACAGCCAGAGCTGGGCCTCGACGCCGGCAAAGGCCGGAGGAATCATCGCGTGAGCTCGGGTATCCGGGCGAAGATCTCGATAGTAAAATCGACCATCAGCATGACGATGGCGGTGCCGAACAAAGCGAGGCAGACGCCCACCACGATCAGCTTGGGCACGAAGCTCAACGTCGCCTCGTTGATCGAGGTCGCCGCCTGCACCATGCCGAGCAGGATGCCGGTGACCAGCGCCGGGATCAGGATCGGCGCCGATGCGAGCGCCAGGATCCACAAGGCCTGCTGGGCGATCCCGATGAAATAGTCGGTGCCGTCCATTTCGCTATGTCCCGAACGAGGCTGCGAGGGAGCCCATCGTCAGCGCCCAGCCGTCCACCAGGACGAACAGCAGCAGCTTGAAGGGCATCGAGACGATGCTTGGACTGAGCATCATCATGCCGAGCGCCATCAGTGCGGAGGCAACGACCAGGTCGATGATCAGGAACGGCAGGAAGATCAGGAAGCCGATCTGGAATGCGGTCTTGAGCTCGCTGGTGACGAAGGCCGGCAGCAGGATCGAGAAAGGCACGTCGGCAGGCCGCGCGAACGGTTCGGCTTGGGCGAGATCGGCGAACAGCTTGAGATCGGTCTCGCGCGTCTGCTTGATCATGAAGCCGTGCAGCACCGTCCCCGAGCGGCTGATCCCTTCCTCGATGCTGATCTGGCCGTCGCCATAAGGCGTGTAGGCGATCTGGTTCACCTGATCGATCACAGGCCGCATCACAAACAGCGACAGGAACAGGGCGAGGCCGACGAGCACCTGGTTGGGCGGCGTCTGCTGGAGGCCCAGCGCCTGGCGCAGAATGGACAGGACGATGATGATGCGCGTGAAGCTGGTCATCATCAGGAGCAGCGACGGCAGCACCGTCAGCAGGCTCATCAGCAGCAGGATCTGCAGGGAAAGCGAGAGCGGACGCCCGTCGCCGGCGATGGTGCTCACGGCACGGTCGAGCGCGCCGGGCTGGCCACCCGCGGTCGGCGCCTGCGCGGCCGCCTGGGCGAAGGCCGGATCGACGATGACGAAGGTGAGCAACGCTCCAACGAACAGGAGCAGGATACGGTGTGCGCCGAGGCTAGGCATTGGGCACCGTGAAGCGCTCGATCGGGCTTTCCGTCAGCAGCTGGACGGTGCCGCGCGAGACGGCGAGGAGCAGGCGCTTGTCGCCGAACTCGACGACGGCGAGGCGGCCGGTGGTGCCGAGCGGAACGCCGTCCACCACGTTCACCAGCCGCTCGCGCTGGCCGAGCGCCATGCCCGGCTGCACCTTGCGCCATAGCCACAGGGCGCCGAAGGCCATGCCGCCGACGATGGGAACCATCAGCAGCAGCTTCAGGATATAGGCCGTCATCATTGGCGGCGATCGACCCCGGCAAGGCGCGCATCGGTCGCGACCACGTCGACGACGCGGATGCCGAAGCGGCCGTTGATCGTCACCACCTCGCCCTTGGCGACGAGGGTGCCGTTGACCATGATGTCGAGCAGCTCGTGCGCCTGTCGATCCAGTTCGACGACGCTGCCTTCAGCCAGGTCCATCAGGGCCGCCAGCTTCATCGCTGTGCTGCCCACTTCGACGGACACACGCAGCGGGATCTCCGCCAGCATCCGGTAATTGCGCGGCGACAGCTCCACGGCTGCCGACACGTCGATCGCTTGCGCTTCGCTCACGACAAAGCCCTCCCCATTTCAACTTTTTCAATCCTGAGCGCGGCGCGGCCGTCTTGTTCACCGATCTTGCCGAGGCCGATCTGGCGGCCGGCGACCAGCAGAGGGACGAGCGGCGGCAGATTGACCGGAATAACGTCACCCGGCTGCAGCGCGAGCAGCTCCTTAACCGACAAGGTCGGCCGGGCAAGCACGCTGCGCGCCTGGATGCGGACCTCGCCGAGCGCGGTCGCAATACGCTCCCGCCACTCGCTGCCGCTCATGCCGATATCGTCATGCACCTTGACCGAGAGCTGCCCCTCGATCGACCGAAGCGCGGCGACCGGATAAAGGATGTCGATCATCGACCCCTTGCCCTGGCCGATCGACACATGGAAGCGCGCCACCGCCACCGGCTCTTCGCCGGCGATGAGCGAGGCATAGGCCGTGCTCGTCTCGCGGGACATCAGCTGGGACTTCACGGGCATCACTTCGGACCACACCTCGGTCAGCGTTTCCATCAATGCTTCCGACAACCGCGTCAGGAGCCGCTCCTCGGTAGGCGTGAATTCCTTAACAACCCGTTCACCATGAACGCCAAGACCACCGTAATAAGCGTCGACCAGCCGGCGGACGAGCTCGGGGGCGACCGCGACCAGCACTTGGCCCTTCAGGGGCCGGAAGCGGTACATGCTGATGCTGATGAATTCCGGCTGCTCATCGCGCCAGGTGTCGAACTGGCGCACGATCACCGGATCAGCCGTGACGGTCGGCTTGATGCGTGAGATCGGCTCGATCTGCTGGCGGAGCCTGCGCGCCGACTTCTCGCTCATCCGGTCGAGCGCCGGCACCGCTGCGAGCGGACGCGCCTGCTCGGTGCAGAAGGCGAAAGGCTTGGCGGTCGCCGCCTCGCCCGCCTCATGCTCGCTGATGCCGTCGATCAGCGCTTCCATCTCATCGTCGGAAAGGCCGGGGTTTTTCTTGCTCATTGGATGACGAGGCTCGTGAAGTAGACGTCGTCGATGCCGCCGAAGCCTTCCTTCTTCTTGAGCACGTCGTTGACGGCCTTGCGGAGCGCCGTCTTCATCGCCTCCTTGCCCTGCGACGATCGAATGATGACCGGGTCCTGCTCGGAGATGGTCATCAGCACAGCAGAGCGGACCGCCATCTCGTGCAGCTTCACCGCATCGAGGACGCGCTGGTCGTAATAAGTGGAGACGCCGAGGCCGAGCTGCACGAAGCCGCTGCCGTCACGCAGATTGGCCGTGAACTGGTCCTCGATCGGATAATAGGTGGCCATGAACTTGGCCGGATCCGGACGCTTGTCGCCGGTCGGGTGATAATAGCGCGCCGCCTCGGAATCGGACACCCCTTCGCGAGGGACGAGGAGCGGCGTCTCGGGCTTGGGCGGGCCGGCATGGCCGCCGCCGATCAGACCCGCATAAAGCGCGGCCCCGGCGCCGCCGCCGCCCGCCAGCAGCAGGACCACGGTCAGGACCAGGATCTTCTTGCCCTTGCCGCCCTTCTTCTTCGGTGTCGGATTTTCGGCGTCGCTCATCTCATTTCCGTTCAGGCATAGCGTTCAGACTTGCTCGGCGTCGGTTTTCCGTCGCTCTCCTCCTGATCTGGCAAGAAGCGTGCCGTTCTGATCGGCGCCTCTTCGAACGCGGCGTTCTGGCGACGCGGATCGCCCGACGGATTCTGTCCGCCAAGGTCGACATGCGTCTCCGAGATGCGCACGCCATTGGCCTTGGCCTCCGCGACGAGCCGGGTCTGGGCGTCGGCGATGATCGTCCGTGCGGCATCGGTGTCGGCGGTCAGCCGCACCGCCGAGCCGTTGGCCTGCGGCGTGATCTCGACGCGCAAGGTGCCGAGATTCTCCGGGTTCAGCCTGAAGCGGAGCGTGCCCCCCTCCCCTGCCGTCCGGGCGATGTCGCGGGCGAGGCCATCCAGCCATTCGCCCTCGGCCGACATGTCGAGCTGGCGCTCGATCGCGAATTCGGAGGCGTCGAAGGCAGGCTCGACAGGAACCGCGTCGGGCAGCGGTTCCAGCATCCGCGCGGCTTCGAGGGACGGGTTGTTCGTCGAAATCGCGGAAGCAATGGCTGCCTGAAGCAAGCTGCGCGGTTCGGCAGCTCGCGGCACGGCCGGTTCGTCGTTGCGCGAAATCGGCTCCGCCGCGGGAGTGCTGGCGTTGGCCGTCGTGACTGGCTTGGTCACCGCCTTCAGCAGGTCGGCAATCTGCGTCGCGGCGACTGTCCTGGGCGCGGCCTCTTCGGCTTCGGTTTCCGCGATGGCCTCAGCCAGGTCTGGGATCTTCGGCTCGGCGTTGCTCTTCATCGGCACGACCTGCGGACTCGCCGGAGGAGTCGCAGCGCCGGGCTCTGGCGGCTTGGCCGAGACCACCTGCGGCTGGGCGGCAACCGAGGGCGGGGTCGCGATCGCCACCGCTCCGGGCAGATCCTCGCCGAGCGTCGGGACGAGCAGGTCGCATTCGCCCATCGGCTGGTCGTCGGCGACATCCGGCTCGACCTGCTCGCGCGCCTTGCCCTGCTGGCGCACGGTGAGCGCGAGGAGCTGGAGCACGCTCGCGGCCGCGTTCGCGTCGGAAGGCGAAGGCTCCGCCTGCTCTTCCGCAGAGTTTCCTTCGACCGCTTCGGTCGCAGTCGCCAAGGCCATGCCGGCGATGATCTCGCCGAACATATCCGCGCCCGCGCCGCATTCGCCCTGGGCTCCCGCCACCTTCTCGCCCGTTGCCGGAATGGCAGGCACGGCTGATCCGATCGTCATCACATCTCTTCCCCTTGGGTCTTGTTGCGCGGCCGCGGGCGGAACAGGGCGGCGCTACGTTTGTCCTGACGGCGCGCCGCGGCCGATGCCGCGCGCGATTCGAGCTGTTCCGCGCTTTCCTGGTCGCGGCGCGCGCCGATCCGTGCCTGCTCGCGCAGGTCCATCGCCTTCTTCGCCCCGACGATCGTCTTGGCGAGACCTTCTCGGGCGGCTTCGAGCCGCATCGCGAGCTCGGCCCTTCCGGCAAGATCGGCCCCGATGCAGGGGCCGGCGGCGCCGGCGAGCGCAAGGCGCATCTGCTTCAGCCGTTCCTCATTATGCTCGAGCGCCTGGACATGGTCCTGCGCCCGCGTCACGGCGAGCGCCGCGAGGCCGTGCTGGATGCGCCGCACCCGCGCGATCCGCGCCCTTTGCTTGACGTTGCTCATGCGCCGAACGCCTCGACGAGACCGGCGACGGACTCTTCGAAGCCGACGCGCTCGCTGGCGCCTTGCTTGAGGAAGGCGAGGAGCTCCGGCCGGCGGGCAATGGCCTCGTCGATTACCGGATCGGTGCCGGGCGAATAGGCGCCCATCAGGATGAGGTCGCGATTTTCCTCGAAGGCCGACCAGAGACGCCTCAGGCCCAGCGCGCCGGCGGCATGTTCCGGCGTCACGATGTCGGCCATGACGCGGCTCAGCGACCGCCCAACGTCGATCGCGGGATAGACGCCCTGCTCCGCGATCGAACGCGACAGCAGGATATGGCCGTCAACGATCGCGCGCGCAGCATCGACGATCGGATCGTCCGTGTCGTCGCCGTCGGCGAGCACCGTGTAGAGCGCGGTGATCGAACCGCCGGTGCGGCTGTCCGCACCCGCCCGCTCGACGATGCGCGGGATCAGGCCGAGCGCGGAAGGCGGATATCCCTTCACCGTCGGCGGCTCGCCGAGGGAGAGGCCGATCTCGCGCTGCGCATGGGCGACGCGCGTCAAACTGTCGAGCAGCAGCAGGACCTTGAGGCCCCGTGCCCTGAAATATTCCGCAATCGCAGTGGCGCGCATCGCCGCGCGGAGGCGCAGCAAAGGCGCGTGGTCCGCGGGCACGGCCACGACAACGGATTTCGCCCGCACCGGTCCGGAAAGCTTGGTGGCGAGGAAGTCGCTGACCTCGCGGCTGCGCTCTCCGATCAGGCCCACCACGACCACGTCGGCATCGGCGCCGGCGATCATCTGGCCCATCAGCACCGACTTGCCGACGCCGGAGCCGGCGACGATCGCGATGCGCTGGCCGACGCCCGCGGTCAGCAAGGCGTTGACGGCGCGCACGCCGATGTCGAACGGCTCCGTCACGCGCGCGCGGTCGAGCGGGTTGCCCGGCCGGCCGGCGAGCGGCCAGCGCTCAACTGTGGGAATGCTGCCGAGTCCGTCGAGCGGCGCCCCCATCGCGTCGATGACGCGGCCGAGCAGGGCCATGCCGACGTCGGCGCTGCCGCCGGCGGCATCCGGCTCCACTCGCGCGCCGTTGGCGTGCGCGGCATCGCCGTCCAGCGCCATCAGCAAGGTGCGCTGGCCGCGAAAGCCGACCACCTCCGCGCGTGCGGCGCGGCCGTCGGCGGTGATGACCCGCGCGCCCGACCCGACCGGGCGGTCGAAGCCCGTCGCCTCCAGCATCAGGCCGTCGTACGCAGCAAGGCGGCCGATCTTGCGCGGCCGATCCTCGCTTGCGTGAACCGTGCCGAGCATCGCTTGAGCGTCTCCGGCGAGGCTCATTGCGGCGCCCCCATGCGGTCGAGCTCGGCACGCAGCCGTTCCAGCCGCACCGCGGGACCGTCCTCGATCCAGCCTTGGGCAGTCTCCAGCACGAGATTGCCCCGCGGGATCGTATCGTCGCCGACGATCGGCACGCGAAGCCGCTTGGGATCCACCAGCGGCACATCTTCGGGATGCAGGCGCAGCCGCGCCGGACCCGTCTCCGCGCCAACGAGTGCGGCAGCCGCCTGGCAGCGCGTGCTCAGCAATTCGGCATCGATCTCCACCGTCCCGCAGATCTGGCGAACGAGCCGATCCACCGTCTCGGCAAGCAGCAGCGCCAGCGCATTGGTCGGCTCCGGCTGGAGCACCTCCAGCGCGTCCATCAGGTCGGCCATCGCGGCGCGGTCGGCAGCGAGCTCCAGCTCGGAGGTGCGGCGCCCTTCTTCAAAGCCTTGGGCATAAGCCTCGGCCTTGTCGCCCTCGGGATCATATTCCGGCTTGGGCTTGGGCGCGCGGCGCTCATTGTCGCCCCAGGGCGTGAAAGCGGCGGCGCGGCGGTCGATTGCGAAACTTCCGACCCGTGCCACCTCTTCCGCACGATCGTGCGGCCAGAGATTAGACATAATCGTCGCCCCGGCCCTTCAGCATGATCGTGCCGGCGTCGGCCAGGCGGCGAGCGATGGCGATGACTTCCTTCTGCGCCTCGAGCACCTCGGCAAGGCGCATCGGGCCCCTCTCCTCGATCTCGTCGCGGATCGAGTCCGCGGCCCGGCTCGACATGCAGCCGAGCATCTTCTCGCGCACCTTCTCCTCCGCGCCCTTGAGCGCGACGACCAGCACGTCGTTTTCGATGTTGCGCAGAAGGGTGCCGAGATTCTTCTCGTCGAGGTCGTAGAGATTGTCGAAGACGAACATCTCGTCCTCGATCGCCGAAGCGAGCTTCTTGTCGACCTTGGACAGCATGCGGATGATCCGCTGATCGGTGCCCGGCCGGGTGTTGTTCATGATCTTCGCGGCTTCCTGCGGGCCGCCCCGTGCGGTGGCCGGACGCGACGAGGTGCGGGTCACTTCGCGAACCAGCACATGCTCCAGTTCCTCCAGCGCCTCGGCCGTGACCGATTCCAACGTCGCGACGCGATACATCACGTCCGCCTGCAGGTCGGGCGCGAGCATCTGCAGTACGTCGGCCGCGGCCGGCGGCTCGAGGTGGGCAAGGACCAGGGCCGCGATCTGCGGATGCTCGTTCTCGACGAGGGCCGCGATGGTCGGTGCGTCCATCCAGCGCAGCGCGTCGAGCGCGCGGCTGTCGGTCGGCGGGGTGATGCGGGCGAGCATGCTCTCGGCGCGGTCGGTGCCGAGGGCCTGCTCCATGACGGTGCGAATGCGGGGTGCAGCGCCGAAGCCGATCGTGGTCCTCTGCTTCGCCCGGCTCATGAACAGATCGAGCACCCGCTCGACCTGGTCTTCGCTGACGTCGGCGACGTCGAACATGGCTGCACCGAGATGCTGAACCTCGCTCGGGTCGAGCCGCTTCAGCACGTCGGCGGCCTCGTCATCGCCGAGCAGCATCAGCAGGATGGCCGCCGCCTCGCTGCCGCTCGGCCCCGACGGCGCCGGAGCCGGCGCGACTACGGGTGCTTCAACTGCAGCTTCGGCCTCAGCCATTCTTGTCTCCATTGTTGCCGTCGGACTTGATCAGGTCGCGCACGACGAGTGCGGCACGGGCCGGATCCTGGCGGACGAAATTGCGAATAAGGGCGGCGCGGGTCTCGTAGCTGTTCGCCGTCTCGATCATCTCGAGCGTGATGCGCGTGTCAGGGCTGGTCCGCGCCTCATGAGCGATGGCAGCCGCGATTTCGCCGGGCACGCCGGCCTTGACTGCCGGGTTGGCGACGCGCTTGCCGAAGCCTCCGCCAAGCTTCTTCATCAGCGGCCGGCCGAAGCCGAACACGACCAAGGCGGCAATCAACAAGGCAGTGAGATTGCGGACGACGAGCATCACCCAGCCCGCTTCCCACCAATTCTCGACCGGCTCCTCGACGGCCGCGAAGCTCTTGGAGCTCAAGGCCACGACGTCGCCGCGGGTCTGGTCGTAGCCGACCGCGCCCTTCACCAAATTCTCGAACGTGGCGATCTCCTGCGCATTGCGCGGCTTGGCACCTTCCGGGTTCTTGAGGACAACGGCGACGGAGATGCGCTTGACGGTGCCGGTCTGCTGACGGGTCACGGAGACCTCGCGGCCGACCGCGAAGTTGCGCGAATAGCTCTCGTTGCGCTTGGCCGCATCGATCGCGGCGCTGTCCGTCGCGCCGGCAACCGGCGGCGTCACTGCTCCGCCCGGAGCGATCGCCACCTGGGCCGCGGGGGGCGGCTGGTTGGACAGCGCGCCGGGAATGCCTCCGACCCCGCGCTGACCCTCGCCGGCAAGTTCGAAGGCACCCTGCTCGGCGCGAAGCGTGCTCGCCTCCTTCGGGAAGCCCTCGCGGGTCGCCTGGGTTTCGGAAAAGTCGACGTCGGCGTGAACCTGGGCGGTGAAGTTGCCTGCGCCTAGGATCGGCGTCAGCAAGGTCTCGATCGATTGGCGGTAGCGCTCCTCGATCTTGGCCTGGATCGCGACCTGGCGCTCGGCTTCCGCGGAGGAGCCGCCCCCACCCTGCTGGGAGAGGAGGCGACCGTTCTGGTCGGCGACGGAGACCCCGTCCGGCGTCATGCCGGGCACCGAGGAGGCGACGAGATTGACGATCGCCTGGACCTGCTGGTCGCCAAGCGTGCGGCCGGCGGCGAGCGTCAGCAGCACCGAAGCGGCCGGTTTGGTGCGCTCGCGCAGGAAGGCGCTCGGCTGCTCGACGGCGAGATGGACGCGCGCCTTCTGCACGGCGTCGATCGCCTCGATGGTGCGGGCAAGGTCCAGTTCCCGCGCAGAGCGCAGGCGTTCGGTCTCGACCGCGCGGCTGGCGCCTAGTGGCAGCGAGCTGATCATCTCGGCGCCGTCGGGCGCGCTCTTCGGCAGCCCCTGGGCCGCGAGCAGCATCTTCGCCTCGTAATAGGAATCGCCGGGAACGGTGAGCGCGCCGCTGCCGGAATCGATCTCATAGTCGATGCCGGCGCCGCGCAACGCTTCGGTGACCGCAGCCTTGTCCTCGTCGGGCAGACCGCGGAACAGGTCGCGCGACGGCGCCGCCGTGAAGGTCATCCACAGCAAAGCGGCGACACCCGCCAGGGCGAGGAACGCCAAGGCGGGGAAGCTCTTCACCACGGCCGGCTGGGACGTGATGCCCTTGAGCTGCTGGAGGGCCGTGCCCATGCCGCCTTGGGGGGCAAGGGCCCGGGATTGGCCTGCTGTTATCTCTGTTGCCATCTCACTCATCTCAGACCGGCATGCTCATGATGTCCTTGTAGGCACTGAGCAGCTTGTTCCTGACCTGCATGGTCGCCTCGAAGCCGATCGATGCCTGCTGGCGCGACAGCATGACGGCGGCGATGTCGGTGACCTCGCCGCGCTCGTAAGCCTCCGTCATCGCCGTCGAATTCTGCTGCGCCTCGTTCACCTGGGCGAGCGCGGTCTTCATCGCCTCGCCGAAGCCGCCGCTCTTGCCGCTGTCGGCAATGCCGGGGCCGCCTTCGGCGCCGCCGAGGCCGGCAGCCCGCTGCAGGACGCTGTTCTTCTCCAGGATCTGCGCCCGCATCTGCATGAGGCGGCTGCTGTCGATCGAAGTCATCTCATCTGCTCCTTAGGCCGCGATGCTGCGCATTTCGGCGAGGCGGTAGCGCAGCGTCCGTTCGCTGATGCCGAGCCGCTCGGCGGCGCGGATGCGGTGACCGCCGGTTTCCTTCAGTGCCGAGCGGATCAGCTCGGCCTCGACGGCGCGCGAGGCGTCGCTGAGGCGGCCGGGCTGCATCATCGGCGCGGCAGGGATTTCGATGTCCAGGTCCGACGTCTCGATCCGGTCGCCCTCGCGCAGCAGCAGCGCGCGCTGGAGGACGTTGTCGAGCTCGCGGGCATTGCCGGGCCAGCTGTGCGCCATCAGCATTTCGAGCGCCGAGGCGGTCGGCCAGGCGACGGCTGCGCCGGCCGGCGTGTGGCGGACCAGCATCGCCGCAGCAATGGCGCGGATGTCGAGCCGGCGCGCCGCAAGCGGCTCCAGCTTTAGCGACAGGACGTTGAGCCGCCAGTAAAGGTCGGAGCGGAACCGCCCTTCGGCCACTTCGGCCGAAAGGTCGCGGTTGGCGCAGGCGATGACGCGCACGTCGATCGGTTCGGGCTTGACCGCGCCGACGGGGAGCACTTCCTTCTCCTGGAGCGCACGGAGCAATTTGGCCTGCAGCGCGACCGGCATCTCGGCGACTTCGTCGAGCAGCAGGGTCCCGCCATTGGCGGCGCGGAACAGGCCCTCGCCATCGCTGCTGGCGCCGGTGAAGCTGCCGCGGGCATGGCCGAACAGGATCGCCTCCAGCATCGTCTCGGGCAAAGCGGCGCAGTTGACTGCAACGAACGGCCCCTCCGCGCGCGGCGAGCAGCTGTGGAGATAGCGCGACAGGCCTTCCTTGCCGGTGCCGGTCTCGCCGAGGATCAGGACGGTGGCGTCGCTCGCGGCGATCCGCTCGGCAAAGGCGAGGAGGCGCGCGCTTTCCGGCTCGCCGCAGGCGGGGCGTGCCTGCGGGCGAACGAGTTCGGCGGCGAGCGCGTAGCCGAATGCCATGTCGTCGAAGCCGAAGCGGAGATGCGGAGCGCGGGCCTCGTCGCCGAGCACGGCCGAGGGGGCGCCTTCGGCCTGCTCGATGACGATGTCGCCGGGGCGGGCGAGCTCTGCTTCGCTGATGTCTAGGATGCGGGCGCCGCCGGCGGCGACAGGCAGGCCTGCGCCGCTCAGCCAGCGCGCCAGCGCGGGATGGGCCTCGGCCGCCGCCTTGCTCAATTCGATCGTCAAATCCGCCCCCGAACCCCGTAATATCACGGGGAACGGCAGCAAAGCCCGTGCCAAAGCCCGAAAAGCGCGGGATTCTAAGGAAAAACGCGTGCGCCTACGCGTGCGCGTCAAAGCCTTGACGTTTTTGGCCGTCGAAAGGCCGACGTGAAAAAAGAGGATTAAAGTCGGGAAAGCCCGTGCCGTTACTGGTTTCGTGGCAGCCACGGGAGGGACCGGGCCGCCTGTATTGAGCGGGAAAGGAACCTTCGAATGATCATCAACACCAACACTTCGGCGTTGCGTGCCCAGAATGGCGGCCGTGTCGCCAATCAGCAGCTGCAGACCGCCATGGAGCGCCTGTCGAGCGGCAAGCGCATCAACTCCGCGAAGGACGACGCCGCCGGCCTCGCCATCGCCTCTTCCATGACCGCGCAGATCCGCGGCATGAACCAGGCGGTTCGCAACGCCAATGACGGCATCAGCTTCGCCCAGACCGCCGAAGGCGCGCTCGGCGAGGTCTCCAACATGCTGCAGCGTATCCGCGAACTGGCGGTGCAGTCGAAGAGCGGCACCTATTCGGCCGCCGACCGCACCAACCTCAACGCGGAAGCTTCGGCCCTCCAGTCGCAGATTTCGGACATTCTCACCAACACCAAGTTCAATGGTGTCGCGGTGTTCGACTTCGCTGCCAGCGACACGGCCAGCGACGCGATCACCATCCAGGTCGGCGCCGGCACCGAGACGGTGGACGTCGCCAAGGCGTTCCTGGACAGCGACGATTTCGGTGCGACCGACTTCGCCGTGGATAGCGTTGCCAACGCCGGCACCACGATTACGCTGGTCGACACCAACCTGGCGGCGATCAACACCGCCCGCGCCGGTCTCGGTGCGAGCCAGAGCCGCCTGGACTCGGTGGTCAACAACCTGACCAACGTCGTCACCAACCTGTCGGATGCGCGTTCGCGGATCGAGGACGCCGATTTCTCGGCGGAGACGACCAAGCTCGCGAAGGCGCAGATCCTGAGCCAGGCTTCGACGGCGATGCTCGCCCAGGCGAACCAGAGCCAGCAGGGCGTCCTGAGCCTGCTCCGCTAAGAACAACTCACCTAGTAAGGCTTACCGGCCCCGGCGGGAAACCGCCGGGGCCTTTGTTTTGCGTCTTCGCTAGGCGAGCTCGGCGTCTCGTTCCCGCTGCTGCCGGGCGAGCCGCATCAGCCTTTCGGCGAGGAAATCCAGCACCGCGCGGACGCGGGGCGTATGGCGCAGGCGCTCGTGGGTCAGAAGCCATAGCCCACGATCATCATCAGTCGGCGGCAGGCAGCGGACGAGGTCCGGATCCATGTCGGCGACGAAGCAGGGCAGCACCGCGAGCCCCATGCCGGAGCGCACCGAGGCGAGCAGGCCCATCGCCGAGCCATGGTGCATTGCGACCGCGTCCTCGAGACCGTGCTCGCGCAACCAGGCGCCGTAGATCCGCCAGAGCATCTGACCGCCGCCGCCGATGATGGGATGGTTGCGAAGCTCCCTCCGGCCGGTCGGGACGCCGTGCGCATCGGCGTAGCTGCGGCTGCAATAGAAGGCCCAGCGGTCGTCGGCGATCCTGCGCCCGACTAGGCCGCCGCCTTCAAGCTTGCTGCAGGCCCTGAGCGCCACCTCGGCCTCGCCCGCGGCAAGATCGCGAACGTCTTCGCTCGTGTCGAGCTCGATGCGGATGTCCGGATAGGCGTCGTGCAGCTCGCGCAGGATCGGCGCGAGCAATGTCACGGCAAAGAACTCCTGCGTCGTCACCCTGACGATGCCGCTGATCTCCCGCGTCTTGGACGCCGCTGCCTCAATCAGCGCGTCGGCTGCCGCCTCGACCGCCTGCGCCTTGCCGAGCAGTTCCTCGCCCAGCGGCGTCAGCACATAGCCCGCCTGCCGCCGCTCGAAGAGGGTGAGGGCCAGCGCCTCCTCCAACGCAGTTACGCGGCGCGCGACGGTTGTCTGGCTGACCCGCAGCTTACGTCCGGCGGCAAGCGTGCTCCCCGTCTCTGCGACGGCGAGGAAGGCGCGCAGGTCGTTCCAGTCGAACATCATGTCCTTCTGCAGGTCGCCGGACCGGGATGCATTCTGCACTTTTGCAGAATGGTCGCGCAATATCGTTGTTCACGTTGCAATTCGCAACGGATGTATAAGGAGCTCACGCCGGCGAAGACGAAGCACCTCACATTGGGAGACACACAATGAAGACCATGCTGACGGTCGCCGCCCTGTTCGCGGCGTCAATCGCCACCCCTGCCCTCGCGCAGGATGTTTCGAGCCAAAGCGGGTTCAGTGTTCGCTACGCGGACCTGGATCTCACGAGGGACGCGGATGTCCGCACGCTCGACCGGCGCATCCACAATGCCGCGACTGCCGCCTGTGGCACGCCCTCTTCGGCAGATCCGCAGGGCCGCGAGAAGGTGAAGGCCTGCCGCGCCGAAGCCAAGGCCGCCGCCTACGCCCAGCGCAGCAAGGCCATCGCCTTCGCTCGCCAGCCGAGTTCGACCAGCCTCGCCGCGGCGCGCTAGCCGGGTGGGCCCGGAAAGCGAGAGGGCGGTGCCGAGGCGCCGCCCTCGCATTGCCCGGGGGCCTGTGCTAGGTGACTGGCATCACCTGATCGTTCCTGCAGGCGTCGCGTGACAGAGAGACCTCGTGTGCTCCCGCCTGCATCGCGAAAGGTCCGCGCGTGACGACCAGCTCCGACGAATATCTTCAAAAGGCCGCCGACGCGCTCAACCAGCTTGCAGAGGCGAAGACGGAGGCCGAGCGCAGCCGTCTTAGGCGTGCCCATGGCGCCTATCTGAAGCTGGCCAGCCACGGCTCCGAGGCGGCCGCGCGTGCCGCCGCCAAGCCGCCGAAGCGCATCGTGCCAGAAAAACAGCCGATGCCGAAAGTCGAACCGACCTTCCGCAGGTTCTGAGTGGCAACTGCATCCGCCGAAGCGCAGGATCTGCGGACGCGCGCCGAGCGCTGCCGCAGCTCGGCGCGCGAATATGCGTCAGAGATCGGCAACCTGCTGGTCCAGCTTGCTGCAGAGCTCGATCTCAGAGCTGATCAAATCGAGGCGATTGACCGCGGGCCAGGGGAGTGAAGCGCCTTCCCTTTTCCAGACAAAGCGCCCATATGAATCGAGCTACAGTCGCAAACTGACGGTCTTTGGCGCTTTGCGGCCCCTCTTTCCTTCTTTTGGCTCTCTGGCACCGGCCGCCCGGTTGGCGGGCCGCCACAAGGAAGGAAATGAATATGCCGATCGGCACCGTGAAATTCTTCAACATCGACAAGGGCTACGGCTTCATCCAGCCGGAAGGCGGCGGCAACGACGCCTTCGTCCACATCAGCGCGGTCGAGAAGGCCGGCATGGCCACGCTCAACAAGGAGCAGCGTGTCAGCTACGAGCTGGAGCAGGACCGCCGCGGCAAGACTAGCGCCGTCAATCTCCAGTCCGCATAATGATCGTCTCCCTCCCTTTGGGGAGGGAGATCTTCAGTCCCAGTCGGAGAGCAGCCCGCGCACCTTGTCGAGCGCGGCTTTCTTGATCTGGCAGACGCGGGCGGCGCCGATGCCGAGCGTCAGACCGATCTCCTCGAGGTTCATCTCCTCGACGAAATAGAGCTGGAGCACCATCGCCTCGCGCTCCGGCAGCTTGCCGATCGCGCCGGCGAGCGCCTCCTGGAGCTCCTCGCGCTCGAGCATGCCGTCGGCGCCTTCGTCAACATTGGCGAACCACATGGAATGCTCCGAGTAGACCTCGTCGATCGACTCGTGCCGGATGGATTGCGTCTCATCGGCCAGGCGGCGGAACTCGGACGGATCGAGCCCGAGCTCTACCGCCATCTCCGCCTCGCTCGCTTCCCGTCCCAGCCGTTGCTCCAGCTTCTCCTTCGCAGCGGCAAAGTCGCGCCGGCGCGCCATGGCGGAGCGGCAGATGGTCGCCTGACGGCGGAGATGATCGATCATCGCACCGCGGATACGGACCGTGGCGTAGGTGGCGAAGGCGTGGCCGCGATCCTCATAGCCGTTGGCGGCCTCGACGAGCGCGATCATGCCGATCTGGATCAGATCCTCGACCTCGATCGCAGTCGAGACGCGGCCGTGGACGTGCCAGGCGATCTTGCGGACCAGCGGCATGTGCGCACGCGCGACCGCTTCCGGAGACTGAAGCTCCGGCTTCCTCTTGTAGACCATGGCCCCTTGTGCGGGGTCAGTGAGCGCCATGCAGCGCCTCCATGCCGAAGAATCGATGGCCGCCTTCGGTGAGCGGAAGCGTCTCTTCGCACAGCTTTCGTGCAACTTTGGTAAAGGCCGCGCTCGCGCGACTCTCCGGGAATGCTTCCACGCAGCAGCGCTTCCTCAGCACCGCCTCGCGAACATGATTGTCGCGCGGGATCGAGCCGACATGGCTTAGCCGGGTCGGCAGGAACCGTTTCACCACCTCCTCGAAATGGCGGAAGAGCTGGCGCCCGGATTCCTCGCTGTCGACCATGTTGGTGACGACCGAGACTTCGGTGCGGCCATGCTCCAGCGCCAGCACCTTCACGAGCTGGTAGGCGTCCATGAAGGCGGTCGGCTCCGACGAGAGGACGAGCAGGATCACGTCGGACGTCGCGACCAGCTCCATCGCCTCGGGCGCGATGCCGCTGGCGGTGTCGACCAGCACATGGTCCATCAGCCCGGCATAGGGGCGGAACGCCTTGGCAAGGCGCCGCCGCCCGTCATCGGCGAGCCCCAGACCCGCGCCGCTATGACCCGGGACCAGCTTCATGCCGGCCGGTCCTTCCTGGACGACGTCGCTCATGCCGCAATCGCGGGCGATCAGGTCGGCGATGGTGGCGCCGGAATTGACGCCGAGCAGGATGTTGGCGTTGGCGAGGCCGACGTCGCCGTCGACCAGCATCGCCTGCTTGCCCATCCGCGCCAGCGCCACCGAAAGATTGACGCTCACGTTGGTCTTGCCGACGCCGCCCTTGCCGCTGGTGACGGCGATGACGCGGGCGTTGCGCTCCTGCGTGGCGATCATGCCTCGGCTCCCGAGCCGAGCAGCGACCTGTTCACGCCGCCGCCTACCACTGCGACCACTTCCACGGGCTTGCCATCGGGAATCTCCAGGAACGAGAGCACCGGCACGTCGGGAATGTGCGGCGCGATAAGGCGAGAGAGGGCGCGACGGGCCGCGGGCGAGGTGACGACCGCGATCTTCTGCGCATTCGAAAGGTAGGGGCCGGCAACCTCGCCGACCGCCTGCACGATGCGCTGGGCGAGGCCCGGCTCGATCGGGTGATTGGCATCCTTGCCGGCGCGCACCGCCTGGTTGAGCAGGCCCTCGAGCTCGGGATCGAGCGTAAGGACGGGCAGCGGCGTCTTCGCCGGCGCGATCGTCTGGGTGATCAGGCCGCCGATGCGCTGTCGTACGCCTTCGACGAGCTGCACCGGATCGGCCTCCTCGCGAGCGGCGTCGACAAGCGCCTCGGCGATGCGGCGGAAGTCCTTGAGCGGCACGCCCTCGGCCAAAAGCGAGCGGCAGAGCGCGGCGATCATCGACAGCGGCAGCGGGTTGGGCGTCAGGTTCTGGACGAGCTGCGGCGCGCTTTCCTTCAGCGCGTCGAGCAGCTTCTGCGCCTCGTCCATGCCGAACATCTCGGCCGAGGAGGACATGATGATCTGGTTGAGGTGGGTCGCGACCACCGTCGCGGGATCGACGACGGTATAGCCGGCGACGACCGCATCGGCGCGCTTGTCGGGCGCGATCCAGACGGCGTCGAGGCCGAAGGTCGGGTCCTTGGCCGCGCGGCCGGCGACCGGGTAGGAGATGTCCCCGCTGTCGAGCGCGAGCAGATCCTCCGGCCAAATCTCGTCCTCGGCATAGATGACGCCGGCGACGGTGATGCGGTAGCTGTTCGCGCCGAGCGCCAGATTGTCGCGCACGCGCACCAAAGGCACGACGAAGCCCAGGTCGCGGGAGAGCTGGCGGCGGATGCCGGTGATGCGGGCCATGAGCGGCGCGCCCTTGCGCTCGTCGACCAGGCCGATCAGCGCATAGCCGAGCTCCAGGCCGAGCACCGCATCGTCGCTGACTTCGTCCCAGCCGATCGCGCTCGGATTGGCGGTCGCGGCCACGATTTCCGGCTCGACCACCTCTTCCTTCTTCTTGCTCAGCTTCCAGGCGACATAGCCGGCAAGCCCTGCGGCCGGCAGGATGACGAGGTGCGGCATGCCCGGCATGATGCCGAGGATGGTGAGGATCGCAGCGACCGGCGTCCAAGCCCTGGCGGAGCCGAACTGGCTCACGATCTGGCCCGAAAGATCGAGCGGGGAGCTGACGCGGGTGACGATCGAAGCAGCGGCGATGGAGAGCAGCAGCGCCGGAACCTGCGCGACCAGCGCGTCGCCGATGGCGAGCAGGACGTAGGTCTCGGCGGCCTCGCCGATCGACAGGCCGTGGCTCAACGTGCCGAGGATAAGACCACCGACGATGTTGATGACCAGGATCAGCACGCCTGCGATGGCGTCGCCCTTCACGAACTTCGAGGCGCCGTCCATCGAGCCGAAGAAGTCGGCCTCGGTGGCCACTTCCTGGCGCCGGGCCTTCGCCTCTTCAGGGGTCAGCAGGCCGGCATTGAGATCGGCGTCGATCGCCATCTGCTTGCCGGGCATCGCGTCCAGGGTGAAGCGCGCGGACACTTCGGATACGCGCCCGGCGCCCTTGGTGATCACGACCAGGTTGATGATCATGAGGATCGCGAAGACGAAAATGCCGACGGCATAGTCGCCACCGATCAGGAAGTTACCGAACGCCTCGATGACGTGGCCGGCGGCGTCCGATCCTTCATGGCCGTTGACCAACACGACCCGGGTGGATGCGACGTTGAGCGCAAGCCGCAGCAGGGTCGCGAACAGCAGGACCGTCGGGAAGGAGGAGAAGTCGACCGGCTTGGCGACGTTGAGCGCCACCATCAGCACGGCGAGGCTGATCATGATGTTGGCGATGAAGCCGATATCGAGCAGGGTCGCCGGGATCGGCACCACCATCAGCGCGACGAGAATGAGCGTCGCGAGCGGGAGGACGGCGCCGCGTCCGGCGCTAAGCCAGACCTGGCGGTTGAGGGCTGTACTGGTCACTTAGCCTCCGAGCTGGGCGAGCATCAGATATGCGAGCCGCGCATATTGCGGCGTCGGGCCGGCGACCTTGGGCGCCGTCGTTTCCTGCAGCGCCATCTGCACCTGCGGGTAATCGCGAACGGCGGGTGCCGGCAGCGGCGCCGAGCTGCCGCCGAGCTTGGCGGCAAAGCGGTCACGGATTTCGGCAAAGCTGCGCGGCGCGCCGTTCTTCTCGTAGAAGATCGAGCGGTTGGCACGGGCGGCGGCGGGGAGAAGCCCCGCGGCCGGCGCATCAGGATTGGCATCGTGCGCGCTCAGAAACTGCGCGGCGCCGCCAGCGCCCAGGAAGTGGGCGAGGTAGAGATCGACCGACTCCATCGGCCGACCAAGGCGATTCTCGAGGTAGTTCTGGTTGTCGGCAGCGAATTCGGCCGCCATCGAGGAGGCGGCGGCCGGGTCCTTGCGCAGGTCTAGGACGGCACGGCGGGTCGTCGGATCGGAGACATGATAGCGGCCGTTTGGCCCCTGACTGATCGCCCCAGCGGCCCAGCCGAGACCGTGGTTGTCGCCATGCTGCTTGACCGTCGCGAGCCAGGTCTGCTCGATGAACTGGAACAGGCCGGTGGCGCTGGACGTGCGGGCGCGGGCGTTCGGATTGAAGCCGCTTTCGATGCGGGCCTGGCCCAGCAGATAGCCGAAATCGACGCCGGTGCGCGCCGCCGCCTGCTGGATCGCCGCGCCGACGCCGCTCTGCGCGGCCGCCTGCATATTGTCACGGATGCCCGTCGAAATCATGACGCCCCCTTCCCTTCGGGAGCATCTCTGCAACTGCCGTGCCACTTAGGCCCGGCGGCCCCTTACTTCGTCACCCCGGACTTGATCCGGGGTCCACCTTCTTGATGAGTGGCTCGAAACTGAAATCCTCGGCGAGATCACGCCAAACCGGATTATCTGTTTCCACCAGCGCTACCTTCCACTCGCGGCGCCAATTCTTGAGCTGTTTCTCGCGAGCGATGGCACTGTCCATGCTGCCGTGCATCTCGAACCAGACGAGGCGCTTCACCTCATATTGCGAGGTGAAGCCGCCGAGGGTTCCCGCTCGATGTTGCGCCACCCTCTGCAAGAGGTTCGATGTCACGCCAGTGTAGACTGTGCCGTGAAAGGCACTCGCCATGATGTAGACGGCCGGTTCGCGCTCCATCAGAATAGGCTAGAGGGGAACGACTGCAGGGAGAAGGTGGATGCCGGATCAAGTCCGGCATGACGAGGTGAGTAAGTTCAGCGTCCCGGGTGCGAATAGGCGCCGGTCAGCGCCTCGCCTCGGACGGCGGAAAGCAGCTCCAGCCGCTGGCGCGTCAGGTCCGTCAGAAAATTGACTCGGATGCGCGCCGCTTCGCCGAGCTGGGAGATGCGCTTCGCCCGCGTCTTCAGATCGGGAGATGCCCGCCAGCCGCCCATCGACCGGACCTCCGAGATCGCGGTGCGCAACTCCTCGAGCTTGCTCTCGATCGTCTCGACATCATCGCCGTCGAGGGCGCCGATCAGTTCTTCGTGCGCGGCCTCGAGCCGCTCCAGCGCGTTGGCGCTCATTCGCCACCCTTCAGCAGGTCGAGCTCGATCATCGAGCGGGCGATCTTTTCGGGATCGACCGGATAGCGGCCTTCGGCGATGGCGGCGCGAATGGCGGCCACCTTGTCGGCGTCGACCGGCGCGCCGGCCGCAGCCATCTCGCCGGCCGGGCTCGCCGGGCCGGAGACCGACCGCGATGCGCCGACGGCGGCGGATTTACCGGCCGCAGCCGGGCGCTCCACCGAGCCGCGCACCGTGTCGAGCCGCCCCGCCCCCGCCTTTCCGATTCCGTCGATCATGCTCTGGTCCTTTCGCGCGGCAATGCCGCTTCCATGGCTATAACGGCCGCAATCCGCATTACTTAAATCCCGGCAGCGTGACCCGTCCATCGGGCATGACCAGGCCGATAATCACGCCCTTCCTGGTCTCGGATCGAACGCGGATCCGGTCGCCCGGTGCGCCGTCCTGTTCGGCGATGGCGGGCGTGCTGACGCTGAAGCTACCAGTGAGAGCCGTCAGCTGCACCTGGTCGCCCTTGCGGATGATCGGCTCGGGCTTCTCGGCGGACGCTTGGGCGGTGCCGCCGGCGGGCCGGGTGAGCGCCACACGAATGCGCCAGCCGAGCGGCTCGCAGCGGACGATCACCGCACCCATTGCGGGCGGCTCCACGGTCGCAGCCTGCGGACAGGCAGCGAGCTTCAGCCGCTTGTCGATCGGCCGTGCAGGTCCGCCCGGGTCCCCAAAATCCGCTCCCAGCGTCGCGACCACCTTCCGGTCGAGCGCCGCCAGGTCCTCGAAACCCTCGGCATGAGCAGCCGTCCCGAGCAGCAGCAGCACGGGCACGAAGCGTCGGAAATTCGTCACCGGATACTCTCCAAACTATCTGGAGAGCCTCTGAAGCAACGGCCGTGCCAACTTCCTCAGCCGCCGTAGCGGACCACCAGCCTCTGCCCCTTCGCCTCCTCCTGCACCGTGCCGGGCATCACCACCAGCACCCTCTCCTCGGTCATGCCCGCTCCTACCAACGCGCGCGCGAGTGCGGCCGCGCGCGCGGCGGAGAGCTCCCACCCGTCGAAACGGCGTGCGCCCGCCTCGCGGCCGTGACTCTCGATGACCACCACCCGCTTTGCCTGGGCGGCCGCGGAGCCGATCCCGGCGAGCCGCTCCCGCGCAGCCGGCCGCAGCCGCGCCTCGCCCGGTTCGAACAGGCTTGCGGCTTGCGTGTCCAGCAGCGCCCGCGCCTCCGGCTCCATCGAGAAGGCAGCGCGCGCGCCGGCGGCGACGTCGGTGGCGTTCCCTGCCTGGAGCAGGACGAAGAAGCCGAGCAGCAGCATCATGATATCGGCCAGGCTGAGCGCCCAGCGCGGATAGGCTCGCGCCTTCATCTCTCGGCCTTGTTGCGCCGTCTCAGCCATTCATGCGTCGTCTGCGCCTCGCCACGGGCGAGCTTCTCGAGCCGGGCCAGCGCTGACCTCTGCCAGCGCAGTTCCGCCTCGGAGAGCCGCTCCAGCCGCGCCGCGGCGGGGCCGAAGAGGAGCGTGCCGAAAACGATGCCGTACAGCGTCGTCAGCAGCGCCAGCGCCATGGCGGGGCCGAGCGTGGCCGGATCGTCCATCGACGCGAACATGGCGATCAGGCCCAGCACGGTGCCCAGCATGCCGAGGCTCGGAGCGGCATCGGCGGCGGCGCGCCAGACGGCAACGGCATTTTCGTGGCGGACGGCGCGGGCGCCCAGATCGTCGGCAGCCCATTCCGCGAACGCCTCGGCGCTGGGAGCGTCGGCGAGCTTCAGGCCGGCGCGGCGGACGAACCTGCTCTCCTCGCCCACGCGGTCGGCGCAGGCGGTGCCGCGCTTCTCGGCGATCTGCTCGATCTCGCGCACCGCACGGCGGGCGGACAGCGCATCCCTTTCTGGATCACCGACGATGAGGATCTTGAGGGCAGCGATGGCTCGGAAGAGGTCCGCCCGTGTCGATCGCAGGGCGGCGGCCGCGAGGCTGCCTCCGGCGACCAGCGCCAGAGCGGCGGGATCGATCATTCGTGCGGCCAAATCGTACACTGCTCGAACCCCATTGCCGCACCGGCAAAAAATTGCCGCCTGACCGGCAAAGGCTTGCCGGCCGCACATGGCCCCTCACGCGGAGAACCGCGCAGAACCGTCATTTTTCCGTCTGGCACGCCCGTTGCATCCGGCACGCCGACAGCCTGTCCAATGCAATTAACGGCAGGATGGCACGGGATTTTAGGGGGGTTTGAGATGGCCGACGGCCAATCGATCTTCGGGATACACGGAACTGCGCTCGCCTTGCGTTCGCAGCGCCTGTCGATGCTCGCGTCCAACATCGCGAACGCCGCGACGCCGGGCTACAAGGCGCGCGACATCGATTTCGAGAAGGCGCTGAGCCTCGCCAGCGGCGGCCGCGGGATCGGCCAAGCGGCCGAGGACGCCGCCGCCTACCGCGTGCCGGTCACTCCTTCCCTCGACGGCAACACGGTCGAGCTCTCCACCGAGCAGACGCTCTTCGCCGAAAATGCGGTCCAGTATCGCACCACCCTCGCCTTCCTCGAGGGGCGCATCTCGACCCTCAAGCGCGCGCTGAAGGGGGAGTAAGATCATGGACAAGCCGATGAACGTCTTCGACATCGCCGGCCGCGCGATGTCCGCGCAGCTGGTGCGGCTCAACACGACCGCGTCGAACCTGGCCAATGCCGGCTCCATCTCCGCGACCAAGGAAAATGCCTTTCGCTCGCTGAAGCCGGTGTTCGAAAGCGTCACCGACCGCCCCGGCGTCGCCACCGTCGGCGTCTCCAAGGTTGTGCAGGCTGGCACGGAGCCCGTGAAGCGCCATTCGCCCGGCCACCCTCTCGCGGATGCCGAAGGCTATGTGTGGGAGGCCGGCGTCGACAGCTCGGCCGAGCTCATCGAGATGATCGAGAGCGCCCGCCAATATCAGAACAACGTCCAGGTCCTTCAGACCGCGAAGACGCTCACCCTCGACACCTTGAGGCTCGGCCAATGACCACGATCCCCAGCACGACCGGCACGTCGAACACCGGCGTTAAGACGGAGACCAAGCCGATCGGCTCGATGGACCAGACGGACTTCCTCCGGCTGATGACCACGCAGCTGACGACGCAGGACCCGTTCAATCCGGTCGACAACACGCAGATGGTCGCCCAGATGGCGCAGTTCAGCCAGGTCGCCGGCATCGCCGAGATGAACAAGAGCCTGTCCGGCATCGCCGCCGCGCTCGCTCCGGGCCGGCTCACCGACGCGGCGAGCTGGATCGGCCGCTCGATGCTGGTCGAAAGCGAATATGCGACGCCGCTGCAGGACGGCGCCTATGCCGGCGAGATCGATCTGCCCAAGGACGCCGACCAGCTGACGATCAGCTATGTCGACCAGAACGGCGCCGTCGTTCACACCCAGGACGTCGGCGCGCAGAAGGCCGGCAACTTCTCCTTCGGCTGGGACGGCAAGGACGCCGAGGGCAACGTCAAGGCCACCGGGCCGCTGCGCATGATCGTCAGCGCGTCCGGGAACGGCGAGGCGATCACCGCCACCACCTCCACCTGGACCGGCATCGCCGGCATCCAGTCGCCTGCCAATGGCGGCGTGACCAAGCTCGTCACCGGGCTCGGGCTGCTGACGCCCGAAGACGCCCTCAAGCTCTCCTGATCTCCAGCTCCAGATTCTAGCCAAGGAACCCAGCCATGTCCTTCTACACCTCGCTTTCCGGCCTCAAGGGCGCCCAGACCGACCTCGGCGTCGTGTCGAACAACATCGCGAACGTCGGCTCGTTCGGCTTCAAGAAGAGCCGCGCCCAGTTTGGCGACATCGTCGCGGCCTCGCGGACCACTGCCGGTCAGGGCACGCGCCTCAAGAAGATCGAGCAGCAGTTCAGCCAGGGCGGCTTCGAAGCCTCTTCCAAGGAGCTGGATCTCGCGATTGCCGGCAATGGCTTCTTCATGACCCGCGACGGCCTCACCGGCGGCAGCACCTACTTCTCGCGCAACGGTTCGTTCGCGATCGATGCCGAGCGCTACCTGGTCGACTCCAATGGCGGCTACGTGCAGGTCCTGCCCGTCGACACGGAAGGCAACGTGACGTCCGGCGGCATCGCGTCGGCGCGCAACCTGCAGCTGCCGCTGACCTCCGGCACGCCGCGCGCGACCAGCCTGATGGAGCTTTCGATCGGCTTCCCGTCGAGCGCCGATATCCCCGCGGATCGGGGCGCCTATACGTCGACGCCCTATGCGTTCGACCGGCTCGATCCGAACAGCTACAACCATTCCACCCAGACGGTCGTCTATGACAGCACCGGAAAGGCGCTGCCGGCGACCCTCTATTTCTCGCGCACCCAGTCGACCACGACCGGCGACCCGACCAACACCTGGGACGTCTACCTCTTCGTCGGCAACGAGCAGGCAAGTGCGGGCGGCACGCCGCCCACTCCGCTGACGCTGGAGTTCGACGCCGCCGGCGCGATCGTCTCGCCGACCACGCCGTCGGCGCTCAGCGCCGTCCAGCCGGCCGGCGCCTCGTCGCCGATCGCACTGACGCTCGACTTCGGCGCCGCGACCAACCAGGCGACCGGCACCTTCACCCTCGCCAGCCTGGAGCAGGACGGCTTTGCCGCGGGCAAGCTCGATGACGTCTCGATCAGCGAAGAGGGTCTCGTCACCGCGACCTTCTCCAACGGCGAGACGCAGGCGCTGGGCAAGCTGGTGCTGGCGAACTTCTCCAACCCCACCGGCCTCAAGCAGCGCGGCGACGCGCGCTGGTCGGTGACCGGCGACAGCGGCGATGCGCAGATCGGCGTCGCCGGCGAGGATGGCTTCGGCCGCGTCCAGTCGGGCGCTCTCGAGCGTGCCAACGTCGACATCACGGAAGAGCTGGTCGCGCTGATCGCCGCCCAGCGCAACTTCCAGGCCAATGCCAAGGCGATCGAGACGGCCAACACCATGACCCAGGCCATCTTCAACCTGAGGAGCTAAAAGCTAGATGGATCGGCTCGCTTATACTTCGCTGTCGGCGCTCCGGGGGGCGATGGCCCGCCAGACGGCGACGGCGAACAACCTCGCCAACGTCAACACGGTCGGGTTCCGCGGCGAAATGGCCGCGGCCCGGGCGCTGTGGGTGCGCGGCGACACGCACGAGGCGCGCGCCTTCTCCTCGAACGAGGTGAGCGGCGCCGACCTGCGTCCCGGCACGATCAACCAGACCGGGCGCGAGCTCGACGTTGCGATCGACGGCAGCGCTTTCTTCAGCGTGCAGGCGAGCGACGGCGAAGAGGCCTATACGCGACGCGGCGACCTGCAGCTCTCCGACACCGGCGTGCTGACGACCGGCGACGGCCATGTCGTGCTGGGCGAAGGCGGCCCGATCACTTTGCCGCCTGCCGACAAGATCGAGATCAAGCGCGACGGCTCCATCTACATCGTGCCGACCGGCGGCGATCCCAACCAGCCGCAGCTGGTCGACAAGCTGAAGGTCGCCTCCCCTGTCGGCTCCGACATCGTCAAGGGCCTGGACGGCCTGTTCCGCGTCCGCGGCGGCGGCGCCTTGCCCGGAGACACCAATCCCCGCGTTCTCGCCGGCAGCCTCGAAGGCTCGAACGTCGAGGCGACCAAGGCGCTCGTCGACATGATGGAAGCGAGCCGCGCCTGGGAGACCCAGCTGAAGCTCATCAACACCGCGCGCGAACTGGACGGCTCCGGCGCCGACCTGATGCGCCTGCCCGAATAAGCCCGAGGAACAAGAAGATGACCAACGCAGCCATGCACGTCGCCCGCACCGGGCTCGATTCACAATCCGCGCGGATGCGCGTGATCGCGAACAATCTCGCCAACGTGAACACGACCGGCTTCAAAAAAGACCGGGCCGAGTTCGAGACGCTCGCCTACCAGACCATGACGGTCCCGGGCGCGCCTTCATCGGCCGAGAACCGCTATGCGGTCGGCCTGGCGCTGGGCTCCGGCGTGCAGATGACCGGCACCGCCCGCGTCAACACCCAGGGCGCGATGTCGCAGACCGACAACCCGCTCGACATTGCGATCGAAGGCGACGGCTTCTTCCAGGTCGCACGCCCCGACGGCACCACCGGCTATACCCGCGCAGGCAATTTCAGCCTTTCCGCGGAAGGGCAGATCGTCACCTCCGACGGCATGCGCCTGCAACCGGAAATCTCCGTGCCGGAGGGCGCCACTTCAGTCACGATCGGCGCCGACGGCACCGTCTCCGCTCAGCTCCAGGGGCAGAGCGCCCCGACCGAGCTCGGCCGCATCGAGCTTGCCCGGTTCGTCAATCCCTCGGGTCTGCAGGCGCTGGGCGGCAACCTCTATGCCGAGAGCGCGGCCAGCGGCACACCGCAGGTCGGCACTCCCGGCCTCGATGGCCGCGGCTCGCTCCGCCAAGGCTCGCTCGAAGGCTCTAACGTCAACGTCGTGCAGGAGCTGGTCGACATGATCGAGACCCAGCGCGCCTATGAGGTGAACTCCAAGATGATCTCCGCCACTGACGAGATGCTGCGCAATGCCAACCAGCAGCTCTAAGCGCCTCGCACTGGTCGCGGTCGCCTTCCTGCTCATGGCGGGCAAGAAGCCGAACCCGTACGAGCCGAGCTACGCGCCGCCCGTCCAGGCCGCGCCCGCCAACGGCGCGATCTTCCAGGCGAGCCGCGGTTACGCCCCGCTCACCAGCGGCACCCGCGCCTCCATGGTCGGCGACCTGCTGACCATCGTCCTGGTGGAGCGCACCCAGGCCGCCAAGACTTCGGTTGCCAGCATCGGCCGCGACGGCAGCATCGGCCTGTCGCCGCCGGTTAGCGGGCCGTTATCCCTGTTCAAACCGGAAGAATTCAACATGGGCGGCGATACGTCCTTCGATGGGAAGGGCCAGGCCGCTCAGTCGAACACGCTCTCGGGCGAAGTCAGCGTGACCGTTGCGGAAGTCTATCCGAACGGCACCATGCTGGTGCGCGGCGAGAAGCTGATCAAATTGAACCGCGGCGACGAGTTCGTGCGCATCTCCGGCATCGTCCGCCAGGCCGACGTCACCGCCGACAATCGAGTGCCGTCCACGCGGGTCGCCGACGCCGACATCACCTACTCCGGCAAGGGCGAGATCGCGCGCGCCAGCCGACAGGGCTGGCTGCAGCGCTTCTTCACCCGCTTCAGCCCCTTCTGAGGATGCTTTTCATGAAACTCTTCCGCATCCTCGCTGCAGCCATGTGCGTGGCGTTCGCCGCTGCCCCCGCTCAGGCCGAACGCATCAAGGACCTCGGCACGTTCCAGGGCCTGCGCGCCAACCAGCTGACCGGTTACGGCATCATCGTCGGCCTCGCCGGCACCGGCGACGACAGCTTCGAATATGCGACGCAGGGCATGAAGGGCGTCGCTTCGCGCTTCGGCCTCAGCCTCCCCGCGGGCATCAATCCGGCGCTCAAGAATGCGGCCGCGGTGATGATCACCGCGGAGCTGCCGCCCTTCGCCAAGCCCGGCCAGCGTCTCGACATCACCGTCTCGGCGATGGGCAAGGCCAAGTCGATCCGCGGCGGCACCCTGCTGATGGCGCCGCTCCGCGGTGCCGACAACGAAATCTACGCGATGGCCCAGGGCAATGTCGCCGTCGGCGGTCTCGGCGTCGAAGGCGCCGACGGTTCCAAGGTGTCGGTCAACGTGCCCTCCGCCGGCCGCATCCCCGGCGGTGCGACCGTCGAACGCGCCGTGGACGCCGGCTTTGCGACCGCGCCGAGCCTGATGTTCAACCTTGCCGACGCTGACCTCACCACGGCCGCGCTCGTCTCCGAGGCGATCGCCCGCGACGTTCCCGGCGTTACAGCCCGCGCGCTCGATGCCGTTACTATTGCCATCGATGCCCCTCCTGGAGCGGAGCTGCGCACTTTGCTGATGAGCAAGATCGAGAATATCGAGGTCCAGCCCGCCGCCGCCCCGGCGCGCGTGATCGTCAACGCCCGCACCGGCACGGTCGTCATCAACGGCGCCGTCAGGATCACTCCGGCCGCGGTCAGCCACGGCAAGCTCACGGTCGCGATCAAGGAAAGTCCGACGGTGATCCAGCCCGAAGGCTTCTCGCGCGGCGAGACGGCGATCGAGGACGACAGCCAGATCCAGATCAAGGAGGAGGCGCGGCCGATGTTCGCCTTCGCTCCGGGCGCGTCGCTTTCGGAGATCGTCAAGGCGGTGAACGCCATCGGCGCCGCGCCCTCGGACCTCGTCGCCATCCTCGAGGCGCTGAAGCAGGCGGGAGCGATGAAGGCGGAGCTGGTGATCCTGTGATGGATCGGATCGCCTCGACCGACACGACGCCGAAGACGCAGACGGACGCGAAGCGCGAGCAGCTGAAGGCTGCCGCGACTGCGTTCGAGGCCGTGTTCCTGCGCCAGATGATCGGCTCGATGCGCCAGGCCAACCTCGGCGAAGACATTCTCGGCGGCTCATCCGCCGACACGTTCCGCGAAATGTCGGACGCGAAGCTCGCCGACAGCATGGCCGAAAAGAACAGCTTCGGCATCGCCGAGCTGCTGCTCAAGCAATTCGACGGGGTGGGGGTTAAGAAATGAGCGATCTTCTGGGCCTCGGCCTCTCCGCCGTCACTGCCTACCGAACCGCGTTGAGCGCGATCGGCGACAATGTCGCCAATGCCGAGACGCCCGGCTATGCGCGCCGCGACGTGCGCCTGCAGGAGGGCGTCAACATCGGCTCGCGCAGCCCGCTTTATCGCGAAGATCTGATCTTCAGCGGCGTCGAAGCCGCTTCGATCGGCCGCGCCTGGGATTCCTACCGCGCCGCCGATTCCCGCTACGCCGCCTCCGCTTCGGGCCGCGCGGACGTGCGCCAGCAGTGGCTCGGTGCCATCGAGACCAACTTGGGCGACGGGCCGACCGCGGTCGGATCGAGGATCGGAGCCTTCTTCAACGCGGGCGAGGCGCTGGCAGCAACACCGTCCGATCGGCTGGGCCGCACCGCGATGCTTTCGACGCTGGGCGATGCCGCCGGTTCGATCCGCGACACCGCGCAAGCCCTGGCACGGGTCTCCAACGGCATTGCCGGCGCCACCACGCAGGAAATCGACGCCCTCAATAGCGAGCTTAAGGCGCTTGCCGAGGTCAATACGGCGCTGCGCCAGGCGGCGCCCAACCAGACGACCTTCGCGTCGCTCCAGGACGAGCGCGACCGGCTGCTCGACTCGATCTCCGCGCGGATCGACATCACCGCCACGATCGGTGAAAAGGGCACGGTCACCGTCAGCCTCGGCGGCGTCAGCGGCGTCACCATCCTCAATGCTCAGCAGCGCGCGGAGATCAGCTCCGCGACCGCGACTGACGGGCGCATTCAGCTGCGCATGTTCTGGGACGGCACCACGTCCCCCCTGCCCGCGACCGGCGGCCGCCTCGCCGGCCTGGTCGACGTCGCCGCGTCCACCGCCGACAAGCGCGCGGAGGTCGAGGCGATCGCCCAGCAGTTCGTCACCGACGTCAACAACTGGAATGCCCAGGGCCGCACCGCGGCAGGCGTCGCCGGCGCACCTTTGCTATCCATGACGGCCGGCGCGATGTCGCTCGCTGTCGCGACCACGGATCCGGCCGCCATCGCCGCCGCCTCGGCGGACGGGACGGAAAACGGCAATCTCCTCTCCCTCTCCGCGCTTCGCGGACCGAATGGCGTCGAGAACCGCTGGGCCGCGCTCGTCGCCGCCCAGGCGCAGTCGCTCAACTCGGCCGCCGCCGAAGCGGCCGCTGCCGCAACCCGCCGCGACAACAGCTTCGCCGCTCGCGATGAAGTTTCCGGCGTCGACCTAGACCGCGAAGCCGCCGAACTGCTCCGCTACCAGCGCGCCTACGACGCATCGGCACGTATCATCCAGGTCGCTCGCGAGACGATGCAGACCATCCTCGACGTCCTCTAAGGATCGGCACCATGATCACCGGCACCCGTCATCGCCTTACTCTCGAGATCAACCGCCAGGCGAAGCTCGCGCAGGAAATTGCGCGCGGCCAGGCCGAGATCGCGACCACCAAGCGCATCCTTGCCCCGTCCGACGATCCGATCGGCGCCGCACGCGTCAGCGAGATTGCACGTGCGGAGGCAAACGAAGCGACCTGGATGCGCAACATCGACACCGCCTCCGCGCTTGCGGCGCGGTCCGACACGGTCCTCACCTCCACCGCCTTGAGCCTGGAGCGCGCGAACGAGCTGATGATCGCCGCCTCGACCGGCACCCTCTCGGATGCGAACCGGGCGACGATCGCCACCGAGCTTCGCGCGATCGCCGAGGAGCTGGCGGCCCTTCGGGACACGCGCGATCCGCGAGGCGAGCCTCTTTTCCGGGCCAATGGCGCCCTGGAAGTGCCGGTGAGCGCCGGCGTTCGGATCGCGCCCGTCGCGGACCGCGCCTCCATCTTCGACGCTCCGGTCGATATCGTCGCGAGCATAAACGCGGCGGTCGCGGCGGTGACGGAGCCCGACCCTGCCCTGCGGACCACCGCAAGCCAGGCGGCGCTGGCCAATATCAGCCTCGGCGTCACCCAGGTCGCGAATGCACGAGCCGATCAGGGCGTGCGCGCCAACCGCCTGGACGCGGTGCGCGAGGCGCTCGAGAATTCGGCGGTGCAGCTCGATGAGCAGCGCGGCGCCATCGAGGGAGCCAACATTCCCGAGATCATCGCCCGCCTGTCCTCGCGCCAGGTGAGCCTGGAGGCCGCCCAGGCGATCTTCGCGCGCCTCAACAAGAGCAGCCTGTTCGACATCATCCGCTGATCGGGCGTCTTAACCATCTTCCGCCGGGCTTAACCATAAAGAGCCCGCTTACCCTGCCGTAAATGTCTGTGAGGGCGGGCTTCTGGCCAGCCGGTAGCCGACGGGGTCTTGTTCATGTTTCCAGCAATCGGCGTCGTCGTCCTCCTCCTCATGGTCTTCGGCGGCTTCACCATCACGGGCGGCGCGCTCGGCCCCGTGATGCACGCTATTCCGCATGAGATGCTGATCATCGGCGGCGCCGCTCTCGGCGCGCTGATCGCCGGCAATTCGGGGAAGGAACTGAAGCAGCTGCTCGGCGGCTTCGGCAATGTCTTCAAGGGCCCGAAATACGCGAAGAAGGACTTCCTCGACACGATCTTCCTGGTGTCGCGCCTGATGAAGATGCTGCGCACCGACGGCCCCGTCGCGGTCGAGCCGCACATGGAGGATCCCAAGTCGAGCCCGATCTTCGCCGAGTATCCGAAGCTCCTGAAGGATGACACGCTCATCCACCTCATCACCGACACCCTGCGCTTGGTCGTCGTGTCGTCGGGCACGCTCGATCCGCATGCGGTCGAGGAGGTGATGGACAACAGCCTCAAGACCCACCATCACGATGCGATCCGCCCGGCGGACACGCTGCAGAACCTCGCGGACGCGCTGCCCGCCCTCGGCATCGTCGCGGCCGTGCTCGGCGTCGTGAAGACGATGGGTTCGATCGACCAGCCGCCGGCGATCCTCGGCGGCATGATCGGCTCGGCGCTGGTCGGCACCTTCCTCGGCGTGCTGCTCGCCTACGGCATCATCGGCCCGTTCGCGAACCGCGCGCGGCAGGTGATCGAGGGCGACGCCGCCATCTATCATGTCGTCAAGCAGATCATCGTCGCCTCGCTGCACGGCCACCCGCTGCCGCTGGTGATCGAGGCCGCGCGCTCCAGTATCAGCCACAACAACCAGCCCGCCTTCGCCGACGTCTTCGACGGCATGAGGGGCCGCTAAGATCATGGCAAGCGCTGCCAAGCCGCGGGGCAAGAACGAGCCCGAGCCGCGGCCGATCATCGTCAAGAAGATCATCGACGGGGGTCATGGCGGCCACCATGGCGGCGCCTGGAAGGTGGCCTATGCCGACTTCGTCACGGCGATGATGGCGTTCTTCCTGCTGATGTGGCTGCTCGGCATGACCGACGAGCAGAAGCGCCAGGGCATTGCCGACTATTTTACACCGACCCTGGTCGAGATGAAGCAGAACAGCGCCGGCTCCAATGGCCTGCTCGGCGGCGACTCTCTGATCTCCAAGGACAATTACCCGAACCGCGCCGCTCAGACCGGCAATCGCGCGATCGTCATCCCGGAGTCCGCCACCGGCGGGCCGAAGGAAGGCCATGAGCTGATGAAGGACCGTCAGGCCTTCCAGGAGCTGAAGCGCGCGCTCGACCAGCGCATGGAGCTGATCCCGGAGCTGAAGAAGCTCAAGGCCAACGTCCGCTATGTCGAGACGCGCGAGGGCCTGCGCATCGATCTCGTCGACGAGGCCAATTTCTCCATGTTCGCGCTCGCCACCGACCAGCTCGTGCCCCAGGCGCGGCGGCTGATCGGCGAGGTGGCGAAGGTGATCGAGGGCGTGCCGAACAAGATCATCGTCCGCGGCCACACCGACTCGCTCCCCTATGCCGCGGGCAAGTCGATGAACAACTGGATGTTGTCGACTTCACGTGCCGAGGCGACGCGGGAGGCACTCGCCAACTCAGGCCTGCCGGTGGATCGCTTCGCCCGGATCGAGGGCGTCGCCGACCGCGAACCCTATGTCGCTGCCGACCGCTACGACCCCCGCAACCGTCGCATGGCGATCATCCTCGCCTGGCGCGGCGACAGTCAGGCGCCCGCCACGGCTCCGCAGGGAGGCCGGTGATGCTGAAGTTCCTCGGCCGGGGCGGCGGGGACGCCGCTCAGGAGGCGACCGCCGCGGCGATCAAGGATCGCAAGGCCAAGCGCCACAATGTGACCGGTGCCAAGATCAACCTGCTGGTCGATTCGAACCTTTACATCCTGCACCTCAAGGACCTGAGCGCACTCGGGTTGTGCGGCATGACCGACGCGCCGCTGGCGGTGGAGCAGACCGTAATCGCCCACCTCGCGGAATATGATCAGCTGCCCATCCAGATCCGCTGGATCCGGCGGACGCTGATCGGCGCCGCCTTCTTCGAACGCCTTTCCGAAGAGAGGATGGAGCGTCTGCTCCGCGTTCACGCCCGGCGCCGCAGCACGGACTGACCCCCTCGCCCTGCCAGCGCGGCCGATTGACTTTGTCACTGAAAAGTAACAGGAAAATTATGTCTCGCTGTGGGACGGACAGGCGCTTGTAATTTCCCCGTCACACGGGGCAGTTAATGGCGGCGGGGCCGGCGGCGAGCCGGACGAATCATCGAATACCGCATGAGGGGCAGTCGCCACGACCGCTGGCCGTGACGCGTCGCTCTGCGCGGTGCTGCAGCGTGGGGACCTGAAACATGACGGCTACTTACTTTTCGCTCGCGACCGCCAATTTCTGGCAGGATTGGTCGGATCGAAACTCGATCACGGCCGACGACGACTGGTCGAACGTAGCCTCCATCGTCGGCTATCGCGGCGATAATCTGGTTCCCGGCGCGGGACGGAACCCGACCGGCGTCACGGGCACCAGCGACGTCGTCGACGTGATCGCCAACCCCAGCCCCAACGACCCCAACACCTTCAACACCGGCGGCGTCGTCGACTTTGACGACCTGCTCGACCCCGTCATCGCCTTGCAGGGCTCCGGCACCGCGGACGCGCCCTATCTCGTGATCCATCTCGACGCGACGGGACGGCAGGACGTCGTCTTCTCCACCCGCCTGCGCGACATCGACAGCGGCACCACCGCGACGCAGCCGATCGCCGTCCAGTACCGCATCGGCAATAGCGGCGACTGGCTCAATATCGAGGGCGGCTATATCGCCAACGCCAATACCGGCGGCGACACGATGCTCAGCGTCACCCTGCCCGCCGCGGTCAACGGCGAAGCTCAGGTGCAGGTGCGCGTGATCACCACCGATTCGACCGGTTCGGACGCCTTCATCGGCATCGACGATATCGGCGTCACCAGCACCCCCATCGAGGTCGAGGCGCCCGGCATCCTGTCCATCACCGACGCCGCCGCCGCCGAAGGCGATGCCGGCACCAGCGTGATCAGCTTCACCGTCAATCGCGACGGCGGCGCCAACGGTGCCGTCTCTGCGACATACATTGTGACCCTTCCGGGCGGCCCCGGCGGCGCGGACGGCTCCGACCTCGCCACCACCCAGCTGACCGGCACCGTGAACTTCGCCGATGGCGAGAACATTGCCACGATCACGCTCGAGATCGCCGGCGACACTGATTTCGAGCCGACGGAGACGTTCACCGTCGCCCTGTCCGGCCCGACCGGCGGCGCCACGCTCGGCGATGCCGAAGCGACCGGCACCATCACCAACGACGATGCCGCTCCTCCCAGCGACAGCGCCTTCATCAACGAAATCCATTATGACGACGCCAGCACCGACACCGGCGAGATGGTCGAGATCGCCGGCGTCGCCGGCACCGACCTCAGCGGCTGGAGCCTCGTCCTCTACAACGGCAATGGCGGCGTTCCCTACGCCACGATCCCGCTGTCCGGCGTGATCGATGACGAGGATGACGGCTATGGCGCGCTCGCCTTCGCGACGCCGAACATCCAGAATGGCAGCCCCGACGGCGTCGCCCTGGTCGACGCCAGCGGCCAGGTCGTGCAGTTCCTCTCCTACGAGGGCAGCTTCACTGCGACCGACGGTCCCGCCGCCGGCCTGACCAGCACCGACATCGGCGTCGCCGAGGAACCCGCGCCGGCCGACGGCTTCTCGCTGCAGCTCCGCGGCAGCGGCGGCAGCTATGAGGACTTCACCTGGGCGGACGCGAGCGAGCAGAGCTTCGGCAGCCTCAACGCCGGCCAGAACTTCATCGGCGCCAATGCCAATGGCGAAGTCAGCATCAGCGACGCCAGCGTCAGCGAAGGCGATGCGGGCACGCGCCAGCTCGTCTTCACCGTCACTCGCGCCGGCGGCGGCGCCGGCACCGGCACGGTCGCCTACACGATCAACCTGGACGGCACCGCCACCGCCGCCGATCTCGCCGCCGGCACGCAATATGGCGGCACCGTCACCTTCGCTCCCGGCGAGCGCACGCAGCAGATCGTCATCGACGTCGTCGGCGACGTGGTCGGCGAGCCGAACGAAACGCTGAGCGTGACCCTCGGTGCGACCACAGGCCCGGTCGTGGTCGTCGACGGCACCGCCACCGGCACCATCCTCAACGACGATCCGATCGCGCTGACCATCTACGAGATCCAGGGCGAGGCGCACCGCTCGGCCTATGTGAACCAGGTCGTCACCACCACCGGCATCGTGACGGCAGTCGACGACAACGGCTTCTACCTCCAGGACGCCGACGGCGACGGCAATGCCCGCACCTCCGACGCGGTGTTCGTCTTCACCGGCGCGCAGTCGAGCGTCCGCGTGGGCGACGCCGTCGAAGTGCGCGGCACGGTCACCGAGTTCCTGCCCGGCGGCGATGCGACCAACCTCACCGTCACGCAGCTCAACAGCAGCGCCGTCACCTTTATCTCCGAGAAGAACGACCTGCCCGACGCCGTGCTGATCGGCACTGGCGGCGTGCTGCCGCCGAGCGAGACGATCGACGATGACGGCTTCGCCACCTTCGATCCGGAGAATGACGGCATCGACTTCTATGAGTCGCTGGAAGGCATGCGCATCACCATCGATGCGCCGCTCGTCGTCACCAACACGAACGGCTTCGGCGAGACCGGCGTGGTCGCCTCGGGCGGGGTCGGCGCCACCGGCGTCAACAGCCGCGGCGGCATCACCATCTCGGAAGGCGACTATAATCCCGAGAAGATCCAGATCGACGACGATGCCGGACTGTTCGCCGGCTTCAACCCGGCCTTCACCCAGGGCGACCGCCTCAGCAACGTGACGGGCGTCGTCTCCTACAGCTTCAACAACTATGAGGTGCTGGTCACGGAGGCCGTGTCGGTTACGGAGGACGTAACCCTCGGCCGCGAGAGCACTTCGCTGGACGGCGACGCCGACAATTTGTCGATCGCATCGATGAACGTCGAGAATCTGAGCCCGGCGGACACGCCCGAGAAGTTCGACCTGCTCGCCGGCAACATCGTCTACAACCTCTCCGCTCCCGACATCATCGCCCTGCAGGAAGTGCAGGATGGCAATGGCGTCAATGGCACCGACCCGCTGTCGGGCGAGGCTTCGGCGCAGGGCCTGATCGACGCCATCGTGGAGGCCGGCGGCCCCCGCTATGTCTATGTCGAGGTGGCGCCGAGCCGTGCAGGCGAGACCGGCGGCGCGGCCGGCGGCAACATCCGCAACGGCTTCCTCTACAATCCTGACCGGGTGTCGCTGGTCGAGGGCGGGCTGTCGCTGATCGAGGCCCCTGCCTTCGAAGGCACCCGGCGGCCGCTGGTCGGCACGTTCGAGTTCAACGGCCAGCAGGTGAGCGTCGTCAACGTCCACTTCACCTCCCGCTTGGGCAGCGAGACCCTCTGGGGCAGCAGCCAGCCGCCGGAAAATGGCGGCGACGGCGCCCGCGAGGCGCAGGCGGACGCGGTCGCTGCTTATGTCAACGAACAGCTCGCGACCGATCCGTCGCTCCGCCTGCTCGTCGCCGGCGACTTCAACGGCTTCTATTTCGAGGAATCGCTCGCCTCGCTGCATGAGAACGGCGTGTTCACCAACCTCTACGGCCTGCTGCCGGAGGAGGAGCGCTACTCCTACATGTTCGAGGGCAATCTCCAGCCGCTCGACAATATGGTGGCGACCAACGGCCTGCTCGCCGGCGCCCGCTTCGACGTGGTCCACGTCAATTCCGAGCAGCCGGAGGAACTGCGCAGCTCCGACCACGATCAGCTGGTCGCGACCTTCTTCATCCCCGGCCAGAACGCCGCGCCCGTCGCGGCCGACGATGCAGTGGCGGTCAACGAGGACGCGAGCACCGGCAACCTCTGGGATCAGCTGCTCGGCAATGACAGCGATCCCGACGGCGACGCATTGTCGATCGAGTCGGTCGACGGGACGGGCACGCTCGGCAGCCTTGTCTTCGATGCGCAAAGCCAGACGCTCCGCTACGTCGCCGACAATGACAGCTTCGACGCGCTCGCGCCGGGCGAGACCGTCATCGATCGCTTCGACTACACCATCACCGACGAGGACGGCCTGACCAGCACCGCCACGGTGGAAGTCACCGTCACCGGCGTGAATGACGGCGAGATCCGGATCGGCACGCCCTTGGGCGACAGGATCGAGACCGGCGCCGGCGAGGACCAGCTCTACGGCGGCAAGGGCGATGACATCCTGATCGGGGGCGATGGTCACGACCTGCTCGACGGCGGCCGCGGCGGTGATCAATTGTTCGGCGGCAACGGCAACGACGCCCTGACGAGCGGGTTGGGCAACGACCAGCTCTGGGGCGGCGAGGGCGCCGACACGTTCGTGTTCGCGCGCGACGGCGGCGCCGACTTCGTTTACGACTTCAACGTCGACGAGGATCGCATCCGCCTGGAGAATCTGGAGATCCGCTACGTCCGCGTCCGCGACTTCGACGGTGACGGCACGCTGGATCTCAACATCGCCTTCGCCAACCCCGACGGCTCGCTCGGCGCCGGCGCCGTCAACCTCTACGGGGTCGACGACATCAGCAAGGTGCAGTTCGAGGGCATGGCGCAGTCCACCTTCGCAACCAGCCTGGCCGGCGCGGGAATCCACGACAGCATGTCCGACGCCCACGCCTTGCACTTCTTGAGCCAGCCGCTGATCTGATCATTTCGGCTACAAGCCCGCCGCAGCCGTTCCCCAACGTGCTGCTGCGGCGGGTGCCGGTCGGACGCGAGGTGCATTCTCGTTCAAGGCGAGGCGCACGCCAAGACTGGGCCCCCGCGGGCAAACATTCGCTTTCAACGCTGAGGGCAGCTACCCGGCGGCGGAGTCTTCGCGATCGCGCGACCGGCGGCGGCGCCGGTCGCGTCGCCGTTATCGACCGCCAGGACGCCGTTCACGAGGACGGTGCGGACGCCCGTAGCAAGCAGGGTCGGCTGCTCGTAGGTGGCGCGGGCAGAGAAGCGCTTCGGATCGAACACCACAACGTCGGCGAAGGCGCCGCGCTTCAGCCGGCCCCGGCCTTCGAGGCCAAACGTGTCCGCTGGAAGCGCGGTGCTGCGCTCGATGAAGTCGCGCAGGGTGATCACCTTCCGGGCCACCACATATTCCGAATATTTCCGTGGGAACGTGCCGTAGGCGCGCGGGTGGCCGGTGGAGGCGTCGGAGCCGGTCATCACCCAGGGGCGGCGCATGAAGGCGGCGATGTCGGCCTCGGTCTGGTTGAACGAGGCGACCGACGGGTCCGCCACCCGAATGACCACGATGGCGGCTGCGACCGGGCTGAGGCCCATGGCCTTGGCGACCTCGGCGAGCCTGCGGCCCTTCTGCTCACCCTCGGTGATGAGCAGGGACTCCGCGCCGCCGCGGCGGCGAAGGTTGTCGCCCATTTCGCTGCGCAGCCTCTCAATGACCAACGGGTCGTCGAAGCGCTTGAGCAATGCGGCGCGCCCGCCATCCTGCGCCCAGCGAGGCACCAGAGATGAGGCGAGGCTCGTGCCCGAGGCGGACCAGGGATATTGGTCGGCGGTGACCTTCTGGCCGGCGCGCTGGGCGGCCTCGATCCTGGCGATGATCGCGGGCGCCTGACCGTGCACGTCCACGCCGAGGGCCTTGATGTGCGAGATGTTGACGGGAAGTCGCGCCTCACGCCCGACCGTGATCGCTTCGTCCACGGCGGCGGCGAGGCCGATCGAGTAGCTGGATTCGTCGCGCAGATGGCTGTCGTAGGTGCCGCCGCGAAGGCCCGCCTCGCGCGCAAGCGCCACCACCTCGTCCGATTTCGAGAAACTTTGGGGCGCATAGAAGAGGCCGGTGGAGAAGCCGAGCGCGCCCTGGCACATGGCGCTGGCGACCAGCTGCTTCATGCGCGCGAGCTCGGCCGGCGTCGGCGCCCGGTCCACGTCGCCGATCACCTGCCGCCGTACCGGGCCAAGGCCGACATAAGCGGCATAGTTGATGCCGACAGGCTTGCTCTGCGCGCTGCCCAGCACCGCCGCCACCTCGGGATCGCCGCCGCCGTCATTGCCGATGAAGGCGGTGGTCACGCCCTGCATGAGGAAAGCCGGGATGAGACGCGTGCCGGCGTCGTCGGAGGCGAGCTGCTCGGCGGCATGAGTATGCGGATCGATGAAGCCGGGCGCGACGATCATGCCGCTCGCGTCGACGACACGCTTGGCCGGCAGGGACAGGCTCTTGCCCACGGCGCGGATGCGGTCGCCCGAGATCGCTACGTCGCCGACGAACGGCGCGTCGGTGCCGGTGTAGACGGTGCCGCCGCGGATCATGAGGTCGACCTGCTCGGGCGGCGCTGCGCCGAGTGAAAGGATGCTTGTCGCAAGCAACAAAGCGAGGCGGCGAACTCTCATGGCGTTCCCCAGAAGCAGGGTGCGGGCGGATGAAGGTAGCCGCCCTCGTCAGTGACACCGCCAGGCCGGTCCTCTTTCAGCCAGATCGGGCCGTCAAGGTCGACGAAATCGGACATGCGGGCGATGTGGAGAGCGGGCGCGATCGCGAGCGAGGAGCTGACCATGCAGCCGGTCATCAGGCCAAGGCCTGCCTCGCGAGCGGCGCGGGCGAGCGCGAGCGCCTCGGTGAGGCCGCCGGTCTTGTCGAGCTTCACGTTCACGACCTGATAGCGGCGGGCGATGACCGGTAGGTCGGCGGCAACGTGCAGCGCTTCGTCGGCGCAGATCGGGACAGACGGCGTGAAGCCCTCCAGCCATTCATCCTCCCCCGCAGGCACGGGCTGCTCGAGCAGATCGGCGCGGACTTCCACGAGCAGGGGCTGGAACGCCTCGACCAGCGCACGGTCCCAGCTCTCGTTCGGATCGACGATCAGCCGCGGCTCCGGCGCCGCCTCACGCACCGCCCGGATCTGCGCCTCGGGATCGTTCGCATCGACCTTCACCTTGATCAGCGGGACGTGGGCGATGGAGGCGGCGGCCCGGGCCATGGCCTCGGGCGTATCGATCACGATGGTCAGCGCGCTCGCCAGTCGTTCGGGCGATGGGGCGCCGATCCTGTCTGCGACGCTCCGGCCGGACCGACGGGCTTCGAGGTCCCACAAGGCGCAATCGACGGCGTTGCGCGCCGCGCCGGCCGGCATCTTCTTCAGGAGCTCTTCGCGACCGGCACCGCCTTCGATCAGCGGCCGCACCTCGGCGACCGCGGCGAGGGCGCTTTCGAGGCTCTCCCCGTAACGCGGATAGGGAACGCCCTCGCCGCGCCCGACCTTGTCCCCCTCCCTGATCGTCACGGTGACCACGTCCGCGGCGGTCTTGACGCCGCGCGCGATCCGGAACGGCTGCGTCAGCGCGAAGCGATCGTGCTGCGCGTCGAGGTGTCTAGGCATAGAAGCCGGTCGATGATGGTCTCCACCCCGAAGGCGATGGGATCGGTGCAGGGCAGGCCGAGCTGATCCTCGGTCCGCATGCAGAAGCCGAGAGCGGCATCGCGGTCCATCTCGGACGTATTCAGACAGATGCCGACCGCTCGCACGTCCGGGCTGGTCAGCCGCGCCGCCTCCAGATTGCGCTCCAGGCATTCGGCGAGGTCCGGCAGCGCCCGGCCCGGAATGCCGCGCATATGCGGGCGCTCCGGCTCGTGGCAGAGCACGAGCGCCTCCGGCTGCGCGCCGTGCAGGAGGCCCAGCGACACGCCGGCGAAGGATGGGTGGAAGAGCGACCCCTGCCCCTCGATCAGGTCCCAGCCGTCATCGTCGCGGGCCGGCGCGAGCTGCTCGATCGCGCCCGAGATGAAGTCGGCGACGACCGCATCCACCGGAACGCCGCCCCCTGCGATCAATATGCCGGTCTGGCCGGTGGCACGGAAATCGGCGGCAACACCGCGGTCGCGCAGCGCGCGGGTCAGGGCCAGCGTCGCATACATCTTGCCGACCGAGCAGTCGGTGCCGACGGTGAGAAGGCGGTGGCCCGGCCGGGCATAGCCTTTGCCGACCGACAAATTGGCCGGCGGATCGCGCACGTCGAAGAGCTGGAGCCCGTGCTCCCACGCCAGCGAAGCAAGCCGCGGCTGGTCACGCAGCCGCTCGTGGAGGCCCGCAGCGACGTTCATGCCGGCCTGCAGCGCCGCGGCTGCATCCTCGATCAGCTCTTCCGGCAGCTTGCCGCCGGCGCCGGCGATACCGAGCACCAGGGTGCGCGCCCCCTTCGCAACCGCTTCGGCCATGGTGAGGCGCGGCAGGCCGAGCGTCTGCGGGCAGTCGTCGTGGCGGAATTCGCCGACGCAATCCTCGGGGCGGAAGGTCGCCAGGCCGCGCGAGGTCTTGATCCCCAGCGCATCCGCGCTGCGGCCGAGATACAGAAGGAAGGGCGCAGGTATCATTTCGCTCTGAAACGTATCGGAGGCCCTTTCGCCGCACGCATAGCGAGTAGCGGGCTCACCATAGCTTGCCGTTATGGCGCGTCGATCACCTTCGCGAGGGTCTTGAGGAAGTCGGTGGCCAGCGCGCCCGGCGGCCGGTTGATCAGGAACATGGCGTGAATGTCGAAGGCGAGCTGGGGCTTCAGCGGCCGCATCGCGAGGCCGGGGCCAAGCGCGGCCTGGGCGGTGAAGCTGTCGACGACGGTCATGCCGACGCCCTGCCGGACGAGGGCGCTGGCGATGTAGAAGGTGCGGGCCGAAACCACCTCGTCCAGCTCCAGTTCGAGGCGCTGCAGCTCCTGCGTGAAGAGCTGGCCGATCGGCCCGCTCGCGGCGAGGCTGATGAAGCGCTGGCCTCGCAGCCGCTCGAGCTCGATCCGCGGCGGCGCGTCCGGCATGTCCTGCTCGCGATAGAGGACGACGAGCTCGCCTTCGCCCAGCCAGTGCTGCGCGATCGGGGCGGCCGGAGGCACCTGATAGGCGATCGCGATGTCGGTCTCGCGCTCGTAGAGCTTCCTCAGCAGATCGTCATGATGGACGGTCTGGAGGTCGAACTTCACGTTCTCGTGGCTCCGCATGAACCGCGCGACCGCGGTTGGGATCGCCTCTAGCGCGAGCGAGGGCAGGGCCGAGATCCGCAGCATGCCGCCGACGCCGCGCCGCAGGTTGCGCCCCGCCTCGCGCAGCGCATGGACGCGGTCCTGGATCTCGCTGACCTCGGTGAAGAGGGTGTGCGCATCCTGCGTCGGCACCAAGCCACCATTGGTGCGCTGGAAGAGCTGGAAGCCGAGCAGGCTTTCGGCATGGCGCAGCATCTTCGAGACGGACGGCTGCGAGACGTTGAGCGCGCGGGCGGCGGCGCTGACCGAACCGTTGACGTAGACCGCGTGGAAAATCTCGATGTGACGAAGGTTCATGATGCCAGGAACCTAGCGGCTCTCGCCCGCGCTGTCGCCGAAGAGCTTCATCGGGTTGAGCATGCCCTGCGGGTCGAGCGTATGCTTGAGGCGCCGCATCAGCAGGACCGCCTCGTCGCCATGCTCGAGGACCAGCGCCTTGCGTTTGCCGATGCCGATGCCGTGCTCGCCGGTGCAGGTGCCGCCGACCGACAAAGCATGGTCCACCATCGCTTCGTTGATCCGGCGCGCGCTGGCCCAGGCGCTTTCATCGCCGGGCGGAAGGACGAAGAAGACGTGGAAGTTGCCGTCGCCGACATGACCGAGGATCGGGGCCAGCAGGCCGGCTTGCTCGATTCCGGCCTGGGCGCGTCCAATGGCCTCGGCGAGGTGCGAGATCGGCACGCAAATGTCAGTCACCCAGGTGACCGCATTGGGGACCATTGCCCGTGCCGCCGGGAGCGCCTGGTGGCGGGCCTTCCAGAGCCGCGCTCGCGCCTCGGTCTCGACCGCGCGCGAGAGCTTACCGCCGCCGAACTCCGCGCCGATCGCCTGGATGATCTCGAACTGCTCATGTACCCCCGCCTCGGATCCGTGCAGCTCGATAAAGAGGGTCGGCTGTTCCGGCAGCGACAGGTTCGAGAAACGGTTGCAGGCGCGGATCGCCGCTGGATCGAGCAATTCCATCCGCGCGACGGGAATTCCCGACTGGATGGTGGCGATCACCGTCTGCACGGCGCCATCGAGCGTCTCGAACGGCCAGGTGCCGGCGAGCACGGTCTCGGGCAGCCCGTGCAGGCGCAGCGTCGCCTCGACGATGATGCCGAGCGTCCCCTCGGCGCCGGTGAAGAGATGGGTGAGGTCGTAGCCCGCGGACGACTTGCGGGCGCGGCTGCCGGTGCGGATGAGGGTGCCGTCGGCGAGCACGACCTTCAGCGCCATGAGGTTTTCCCGCATCGTGCCGTAGCGCACCGCATTGGTGCCGCTGGCGCGCGTCGAGATCATGCCTCCCAGCGTCGCATTGGCGCCCGGATCGACGGGGAAGAACAGCCCCGTCGCCCGCAGCTCCGCATTGAGCTGCTCACGGGTGACGCCGGGCTCGATCACGCAGAGCATATCCTCCACGCTGACCTCGACGACACGATCCATGCCGGAGAGGTCGAGGCAGAGCCCGCCGACGACCGCCGCGGCATTGCCTTCCAGCGAGGTGCCGGCGCCATAAGGGACCAGCGGCACCCTATGCTCCGCCGCCGCCCGGACGATGTGCTGCACCTCCTCCACGTTCGATGGGCGCGCGACGAGGTCGGGGAGGTGCTCGCCATGATGGCCTTCGCTGCGGGCATAGTGCCTGCGGGCGCTCTCGCTGGTCAGGAGCCTGTCGCCGAGCACCAGTATCAGTGCCGCTTCGAGCGACGTCTCGGCACGTTTCGCTTGCTGCATCGGCTCCGGAGCTTATCGAAGCGAGCGTGCAACGACCAGAGCAGACGCTGATGTATCGCGAGGCCGCGGAAGCGGCGGACGTGGCGCAGCGTCATCTCGCCGAATTGGCGGAGCCGATCCGGCGATTGGGCGAGAAGCTTCGCGCACTCGATCCGCATGTCGTGATCACCTGCGCGAGAGGCAGCTCCGACCACGCCGCCACTTTCGCCAAATATCTGATCGAGACGCGGGTGAGGACGCCGGTCGCCTCCTTCGCGCCCTCCACTTCCTCGATCTACGGCACCGCCTGGCGCAAGCTGAAGGGCGCCCTGTTCCTCGCCATCTCACAATCCGGACGGAGCCCCGACCTGCTCGTCTCGGCGCAGGCGGCACGTGAGGCAGGCGCCTTCGTCGTCGCGATCGTCAACGATGCCGATGCGCCGCTTGCCGGGCTGGCCGACCTCGCTGTCCCGATGCTGGCGGGGACGGAGCGAAGCGTCGCGGCGACCAAGTCGTTCATCGCCTCGCTGTTCGTCATCGCCCGGATTGTCGCCGAGTGGAGCGAGGATGAAGAGCTGGCAGGCGCGTTGGCGCAATCGCCTGAGCTTCTACGGCGGGCCTGGACGCTCGACTGGTCCCCTGCCCTGCCGCTGCTTGGCGACGCAAGGAATCTCTACGTGCTCGGTCGCGGGCTCAGCCTGGCGATTGCGCAGGAGGCCTCCCTGAAGCTCAAGGAGACGTGCGGGCTGCATGCCGAAGCCTATAGCGCCGCCGAGGTGAAGCATGGGCCGATGGCGATCGTCGGACGGGGTTTCCCCGTGCTGATGTTGCCCACCAATGACGAGGCCGGCGAAGCATTCGCAGCGCTCGCCGGCGACTTTGCAGAGCGCGGCGCTCATGTGATGATCGCGGGAGAGAGCGGCGGCACCCTTCTTCCGGTGCTGACCGACGCGCATCCTGCGCTGATGCCCGTCGCGACCATCCTCAGCTTCTATCGCCTGGCAAACCAGCTCAGCCTCGCCCGCGGGCTCGACCCGGACCGGCCGCCCCACCTCCAGAAGGTCACGCGCACCCGATGAGGCGGCAGGCACTTCTTCCCCGACGGGTGCTGACGCCCTCCGGCTTCGAGGAGGATCGCTGCGTCCTGATCGAGAAGGGCACGATCGCCGCCGTCACCGGTGCGGCCGAATGCCCCACCGATGCGGAACGGCTCGATCTGGACGGAGATCTCCTTCCGGGCTTCATCGACCTCCAGGTGAACGGCGGTGGCGGCGTGCTGCTCAACGATCAGCCGACCGTCGACGGCGTCGCCGCCATCGCGGCAGCCCACCGGCAATTCGGGACGACGGGACTGCTGCCCACCCTGATCAGCGATGATCTGGAGGTGGTGTCGCAAGCCATCGCGGCGGTCGACGCGGCCATCGAGCAAGGCGTCCCGGGGGTGCTCGGCATCCATATCGAAGGGCCGTTCCTGAATCCTGCCAGGAAAGGCATTCACGACGCCGCCAAGTTCAGGACCCTCGATGCCGCGGCGATCGGGCTCCTCTCCTCGCTGAAGCGCGGCCGCACCCTAGTCACCCTCGCTCCGGAACTGGCGCCGTCTGGTGCGATACGGGCGCTGGGGGAGCGCGGCGTCATCGTCGCCGCCGGCCACACCAACGGCTCCTACGAGGAGGTGCGGGCGGCGCTGGATGAGGGCCTCGCCGGCTTCACCCACCTCTACAACGCAATGACCCAGCTCGGCAGCCGTGCCCCCGGAGCGGTCGGCGCCGCGCTCGACGATCGCGACAGCTGGTGCGGCCTCATCGTCGACGGCCATCACGTGCACCCGGCGGCGCTCCGCGTGGCGCTTGCTGCCAAGGGCGCCGATCGCCTCCTGCTCGTCACCGACGCGATGCCGACCGTCGGCTCAGACGTGAAGGAGTTCGAGCTTGGCGGACATCGCATCGTCGCCGACGACGGCCGCTGCGTGGCGCCGGACGGCGCGCTCGCCGGCTCCGATCTCGACATGGCGACGGCAGTGCGCAACGCCGAGCGGCTGATGGGCATCGACTATGCGACAACAGTCAGGATGGCGAGCGCTTCTCCGGCAGCCGCGCTGCGCATGTCGAACCAACGAGGCGCGATCGCAGCCGGGATGGCTGCCGATCTCGTTCTGGTGAACGGGCGAAAAGAGGTGATCGAGACCTGGATCGGCGGCAACGCGCTCCCGGCCTAGGCCGCTTCCTTGGCCGCCGCCCGGGTCCTCGCCAGGAGGATGGCGCCATCGAGCGCGTCGCCGAGCGGATCGCTGAGGCGCTCGCGGATGCTCGCCGCCAGCCAGTCGCGCATCCGCGCCGCCACCCCGCCCATCAGGCAGCAACTGGGTGCGCCCCTGTCGAGAAGGACGCGGATGAGGCGATCCAGGCGCCGCGCGGCCGCCTGCACGATGACCTCGGCCACTGGATCGCCGGCCGAAGCATGGTCCATCACCATCGGCGCGAAGGCGGCGTAATCGGTCGGCGTCGCCCGCGCCGTCCAGTCGACGATCTCGCCGGCCGAGCCGTGGAAATAGTCCAGAACCTCCTCGGTCATGCCGCTATGCGGAATGCGTCCGTCGCGGGCCCAGAGCGCGTTGCGGATGGCGCGGAGGCCAAGGTCGGCGCCGCTGCCCTCGTCGGAGACCGGGAAGCCGTAGCCGCCGATCGTGTAGACCTCCTCGCCGACGCGCGCGAAGCCGATGCTGCCGGTGCCGACAATCACAATCGCGCCGTCGCCGCCGGCGTGGGCGCCGAGATTGGCAATGGCGGCGTCGCTCGCAAAGGCGATCGAGCGGAACGGGAAGTCATGCTCCTGAAGCCCGGGCAGAACGCCGCGGCGGTTGAGGCCGGCTATGCCCAGCCCCACACGCACCGAAGCCAGGTGCGCTTTGTCCAGTCCTGCCTCGGCCAGCGCCTGAAGATAGGAGTCCTCGACTGCGTCCAGTGCCTCCGGAAGCCCGATGCGCGTGTTGGCCGGGCCGGCCTCGCCGGTCCCGATGACGGCGCCGTCCGCCGTCACCAGCCGTGCCCGCGTATGGGTGCCGCCGGCATCTATGCCGAGATAGAGCTCCATCGCCCGCAATCTTACCCCCACCCCCGTGGCAAGCAGTCTTAGGATTGTATAGCAGCGCTGTGAATAAAGTTCATAGCAGCGCGCGGGACAGGAGATGCGGATTTGTCGACTGAGTTGATCAGCGCCCGATATGCCGGCCTCGATCTCTGGCCTACCCGCGACGCCGTGCAGGCAATGCTGGAAGGGCAGCTCGCCGCTGCCGCTGTTGTGCAGTCGCAGGCGGCGGCGATCGCGGCAACGGCGGACGCGGCGGCGGAGCGGCTGCGAGGCGGAACGGGGCGGCTCATCTATGTCGGCGCCGGCACATCCGGGCGCCTGGCGGTGCAGGATGGGGTGGAGCTGGGACCCACCTATGATTGGGGTGACGATCGCACGCTATACCTCCTGGCGGGCGGCATGGGTGCGATGCTGACCAGCGTCGAAGGCGCCGAGGATGACGAAGCCGCCGCCGCAGACGAAATCGGACGGGCCGCTCTCACCCCCTCCGACGTGGTGATCGGCGTCGCCGCCAGCGGGAGGACGCCTTACACCGTCGCCGCCATAACGGCGGCACGCGCGGCCGGCGCGCTCACCATCGGCATCGCCAGCAATGCCGGCACGCCGCTCATCAATGCGGCCGAACATCGGATCCTGATCGAGACCGGGCCGGAGATCGTCGCCGGATCCACACGCATGAAAGCAGGGACTGCGCAGAAGATCGTCCTCAACCTGCTCTCGACGGCGACGATGCTGCGCCTCGGCCGCGTTCATGACGGCCTGATGGTCGACATGCGGCTCTCCAACCGCAAGCTGCGGGGACGCGCGGCGCATATGGTGTCGCAGATCGCCGGCGTCGGGCGCGAGGCTGCTGAGGCCGCGCTCGAACGCTCCGGCCGCAGGATCAAGCAGGCGGTCCTGATCGCTCTCGGACTCGATCCCGAACAGGCGAGGCAAGCACTCGACGAGGCTGGCGGCAATCTCCGCGACGCCCTATCCGCGCACCATGGGCAAGGGTGACGCGATGAACTCCGGCGAGGGGCACAAGATGTGGGGCGGCCGCTTCGCCAGCGGCCCGGCCGCCTTGATGCGCGAGATCAACGCCTCGATCGGCGTCGACAAAAGACTGTCGCGGGAGGATCTGACGGGATCGAAAGCCCATGCCGCTATGCTCCGCGACCGAGGCATCCTTTCGGCCGGGGATGCGGAGGCCATCCTCGGGGGGCTGGACCGCATCGCGGAAGAATATGAGCGCGACGGCGTGCCCGAGGACCAGGCGCTCGAAGACATCCACATGCATGTCGAGCATCGCCTCGCCGAGCTGATCGGCCCCGCTGCGGGCCGGCTGCACACCGCCCGCTCGCGCAACGATCAGGTTGCGACCGACTTCCGGATGTGGGTGCGATCGGCGATGGCGGAGGCGGATCGCACGCTGCGATCCTTCCAGAGCATCCTCGTCGTCCGGGCGGAGGAGCATGCGAAGGCGGTGATGCCCGGCTTCACGCACCTCCAGCCGGCCCAGCCGGTGACGCTCGGTCACCATCTGCTCGCTTATTACGAGATGCTCCGCCGCGACCGCTCGCGCTTCGCCGACGCGTCTGCGCGGCTCGACGAGTGCCCGCTGGGCGCGGCCGCGCTGGCCGGCACGAGCTTCCCGATCGACCGCCACGCGACGGCCAAGGCACTCGGGTTCTCGCGTCCAACCGCCAATTCGCTGGACTCGGTGTCCGACCGCGACTTCGCGCTCGATTATCTGATGGCGGCGACGCAGTGCAGCCTGCACCTCTCCCGCCTCGCCGAAGAGCTGATCATCTGGTCGACCCCGATGTTCGGATTCGTCGCTCTTCCCGACGAGTTCTCGACCGGCTCCTCGATCATGCCCCAGAAGCGCAATCCCGACGCCGCCGAGCTGGTCCGCGGCCACTCCGGGCGGATCGCCGGCGCCATGACGTCGCTCATGGTGACGATGAAGGGCCTGCCGCTCGCTTATTCCAAGGATATGCAGGACGACAAGGCGCCGGTTTTTGAGGCCCACGATCTGCTGATGCTGTCGATCGAGGCGCTTGCGGGGATGGTCGAGAAGACGCGCTTCAACGTCGATCGAATGCGGGCCGCCGCCGAAGCCGGCTTCTCGACTGCCACCGACCTTGCCGACTGGCTGGTGCGCGAGGCGGACGTGCCCTTTCGGGAGGCGCACCACATCACCGGGCGCGCTGTCCGCCTTGCTGAGGAGCGCGGCGTCGGCCTCTCCGAGCTTGATATCGAGAGTCTGAAGGCCATCGATGCCCGCATCGACGAGCGCGTCTACGGCGTCCTCACCGTCGACGCCTCGGTCCAGAGCCGCACCAGCTACGGCGGCACTGCGCCCGATGGCGTCCGCGCCCGAATTGCAGACGCGCGGAAGGCGCTCGGCGATTAGCCCTTCGCCAGTCGCCGATCGCGCGCCGCCGCAATCCGCAGCCGAAGCGCATTCAGGCGGATGAACCCAGCGGCGTCGCGCTGGTCGTAGGAGCTAGAACCCTCCTCGAAAGTGACGAGGTCCTGGTCGTAGATGGCCGCGGGGCTCTCGCGTCCGATCACGGTGGCGTTGCCCTTATAGAGCTTCATCCGCACCTTGCCGCTGACATGCTCCTGACTCTTGTCGATCAGCGCCTGGAGCATCTCGCGCTCCGGCGAGAACCAGAAGCCGTTATAGATGAGCTTGGCGTAGCGCGGCATGATCTCGTCCTTGAGATGCATGGCGCCGCCGTCGAGCGTGATGCTCTCGATGCCGCGATGCGCAGCCAGCAGGATCGTGCCGCCGGGCGTCTCGTAGACGCCGCGCGACTTCATGCCGACGAAGCGGTTCTCGACCAGATCGAGGCGACCGATGCCGTTATCGTGGCCGAGCTGGTTGAGCTTCGTCAGCAGCGAAGCCGGCGACAGGCGCGCGCCGTCGATCGCGACAGGGTCACCGCGTTCGAACTCGATCTCGATAACGGTCGGCTTGTCCGGCGCGTCCTCGGGCGAGATCGTGCGCTGGTGGACATATTCCGGCGCCTCGATGGCCGGGTCCTCGAGCACCTTCCCCTCGGAGGAGGAGTGCAGGAGGTTGGCATCGATCGAGAATGGCGCTTCGCCCTTCTTGTCCTTCGAGATCGGGATCTGGTGCTTCTCGGCGAAGTCGATCAGCTGCTCGCGGCTGGCGAACTCCCATTCTCGCCAGGGAGCAATGACGCGGATGTCGGGCTCCAGCGCGTAATAACCGAGCTCGAAGCGGACCTGGTCGTTCCCCTTCCCCGTCGCGCCGTGGCAGACCGCGTCGGCGCCGACCTGACGCGCGATCTCGATCTGGCGCTTGGCGATCAGCGGCCGCGCGATCGAGGTGCCGAGTAGATATTGCCCCTCATAGACGGTGTTGGCGCGGAACATCGGGAAGACGAAGTCGCGGACGAACTCCTCCCGAAGATCGTCGATGAAGATGTTCTCCGGCTTGATGCCGAGCAGCTCAGCCTTGCGCCGCGCCGGCTCCACTTCTTCGCCCTGGCCGAGATCGGCGGTGAAGGTCACCACCTCCGCCCGATATTCGGTTTGCAGCCATTTCAGGATGATCGAAGTGTCGAGGCCGCCCGAATAAGCGAGCACGACCTTCTTGGGAGCGGGCTTGGTCATCGTCTTCTTTCTTCGTCAGAGGCCGCGCAGGCCCAACATCCATGCCATCGCGCCGCGGGCGCTGTGCATCCGGTTCTCGGCCTGGCGCCAGACCGCCGAGCGCGGACCGTCGATCACCTCGGCGGTCACTTCCTCGCCGCGCCGCGCGGGCAGGCAGTGCAGGAACCAGGCGTCGCTGCAGCGGGCCATCAAGGCGGCGTCGACCTGATAGTCGGCGAAGGCGGCCTGGCGCGCAGCAGTCTCGTCGTCCTGCCCCATCGAGACCCAGACGTCAGTATAGACGATCTGTGCGCCCTCCGCCGCTTCGGCGGGATCGGCGACCTGGCGCACGCCCGGAAGCGCCTCGACGAAGCCGTAGCCGTCGGGACTCGCCACGACCATCTCGGCGCCAAGCAAGGAACAGCCCTCGGCAAGCGAGCGTGCGACGTTGTTGGCATCGCCGATATAGGCGATGCGCGCGCCCTCGATTCGGCCGAGAAGCTGCTTCACCGTCAGCAGGTCGGCGAGCGCCTGGAGCGGGTGATCGCTGTCGGAGAGCATGTTCAGCACCGGCGTGTCCACCGCCGCCGCCATCTGCTCCAGCAGGCGATGGTCGTTCACCCGCGCCGCGATGATCGAGTGGTAGCAGGCCAAGGTGCGCGCCACGTCCTCGACGCTTTCGCGGGAGCCGAGGCCGACCTCATCCTTCTGGATGTAGACAGGATGGCCGCCGAGCTGGACCACCGCCATTTCCATCGAGTTGCGCGTCCGGGCGCTCGGCTTCTGGAAATAGAGGGCGACCCCCCTTCCTTCCAGCGGACGCGGCAGGTCCTGCCGCTCGGAGAGGGCGATGATCTGCTCCAGATCCTCGCGGCCGAGGTCGCGAATGGCGAGGAGGTCCCTCACCAGCTCGCCTCCCTTTTCACCATCGTGCCGATGCCCTCGTCGGTGAGGATTTCGACCAGCAGCGAATGCGGGACGCGGCCGTCGATGATATGCGCGGAGCCGACGCCGCCATCCACCGCATCGGCACAGGCCTTGAGCTTCGGGATCATGCCCGCGGAAACGCTTTCATGCTGGATGCGCTCGCGAAGCTCGGCCGAAGTCAGGCGCGGCACGAGCGAAGCTTCGTCGTTCACATCCTCCAGCAGCCCGGGCGCGGCAGTCAGATAGACGATCTTCTCGGCTGCCATCGCCACCGCGATCGCGCGCGCCGCCTCGTCGGCGTTGATATTATAGGGCTGGCCGTTGGTGTCGGCGCCGATGGTCGAGACCACCGGCGTCAGCCCCTCGTCGAGCAGCCGGTGGAGGACCGACGCGCGGACCATGCTGACGTCACCGACAAAGCCGAGGTTCGACTCGCGCGGTGTCACCGTGAGGAGCCCGCCATCCTCGCCGGACACGCCGACGGCGACCGGCTCTTCACTCGTCACGCGGTTGATCGTGCCGACGAGGTCCCGGTTGATCTTGCCGACCAGCACCATGCGAACGATCTCGAGCGTCTCCTCGTCGGTTACGCGCAGACCGTTCTCGAACTTCGGCTCCTTGCCGACCCGGCGCATCATCGCATCGACCTGCGGACCGCCGCCATGTACAAGCACGCACCGCACGCCGACGCTGCGCAGCAGCAGCACGTCCTGCGCGAGCGCACGGTCGAGCTCCGCGTCGATCGCCGCGCCGCCCAGCTTCACGACCACGGACTTGCCGCGAAAGCGCTCGATATAGGGCAACGCCTGGACGAGGACGCGCGCGGTTTCGTTCGGCTTCATCATGACGTCTTCGAATTTTCCTTGATGTAGCCGGGGCCGAGATCGATGCCGATCACCTGTGCGGTGCCGGAGCCGAGGCCGAGCGCGACCTCGATCTCGATCCGCTCGCCGGCCATGTGCTTCGCCACCGCCTTCTCGTCATGCTCGAAATTCGTGCCCGCGCGCGAGACGACGATGTCGCCATAAGCGACGCTCGTCTTCTCCGCCTCGAACGCGACGCCCGACGATCCGGCGGCAGCGAGGAGGCGGCCCCAATAAGGATCGCCGCCATACCAGGAGCATTTGACGAGATTGTTCTCGGCGATGTTCTTGGCCGCGATCCGCGCCTCGGCATCGCTCGCGGCGCCGGTGACGCGGAGCGCCACCATCTTGGTCATGCCCTCGGCATCGCGCGCCATCTGCAGCGTCAAATCCTCGCAGGCCTTGTGCACGGCGTCGGCGAACTCGGCCATGTCCGGCCGCCCGCGTCGTCCGGAGGCAAGCAGGATCGCGGTGTCGTTGGTGGATGTCGCGCCGTCGACGTTGAGGGTGTTGAAGCTGCGATCGGACGCGTCGCGCAGGATCTCCGTCATCTCCTCCGCAGACACGGCGGCGTCGCTGGTGAGGAAGGCGAGCATCGTCGCCATGTTCGGGGCGATCATGCCGCAGCCTTTGGCCATGCCGCCGAGCGTGAAGGTGGAGCCGCGAACGACCACTTCCTTGGTCTGGTGATCGGTGGTGAGGATGCCCTTGGCCGCATCGTGAGCGCCTTCGCGGGACAGCTTCTTCGCGAGCTTGGGTGTGGCGGCGATTATCTGCTCCATCGGCAGCTTCGTGCCGATGATGCCGGTCGAACAGACCAGCACGCCGTCCACCTCAATACCGAGCGCATCGGCCGCCGCGGCGCACATCGCCTCGGCATCGGCCTTGCCGGCCGGACCGGTGCCGGCATTGGCATTGCCCGAATTGACAATGATCGCTGCCGCGCTGCCGCCATTGCTCCGGAGGCGCGTGCGGCTCACATCGACCGGGGGGGCGAAGAACTTGTTCTGCGTGAAGACAGCGGCGCACGCCACCGGCCGCCCGTCCTGGGTCGCGAGCAGGGCCATGTCGTAGCGCCGCCGCTTGATCCCGGCATGGCAGCCGGACGCGACGAACCCTTCGGCCGCGGTGACGCTCATGGATAGACTCCGCAGATCGGGAGCCCGGCAGTCTCTTCGAAGCCGAGCATCAGATTGGCGCACTGGATCATCTGCCCGGCGGCTCCTTTCACGAGATTGTCGAGGGCGGCGATCGCCAGCACCCGGCCGGTCCGCTCGTCGTAACGCGCCGTCACCTGCGCCGTGTTCGATCCCAGCGTCCACTTGGTTGCGGGGGGCTGCTCCGTCACATGGACGAACGGCTCCGCGGCATAAGCGGCGCGGAGCACCCCCAGCGGCTCTCCAGCCGCCATCTTCCGCGTCGCGCGGCCGTAGCAGGTGGCGAGGATGCCGCGGTTCATCGGCGCCAGATGCGGCGTGAACAGCACGGATGCGCTCAGGCTTTCCTCCATCTCGGCGGTGTGGCGGTGCGACAGCAGGCCGTAGGCGGAGAGCGACTCCGCGACCGTGTTGAAGTGGGTGGAGTCTTTGAGGCCCTTGCCCGCGCCGCTGACGCCGGAGCTCGCATCGACAATGATCCCGTCGCGCTCGATGAGCCCCGCGTCGACGAGCGGCTTCAGCGCCAGGATGGCCGAAGTCGGGTAGCAGCCGGCCGCCGCCACGGCCTGTGCGTTCCGGATTGCCTCACGATGAAGCTCGGGGATGCCATAGGCAAAGCGGCCGAGCAGCTGCGGCGCATGATGCGCCTCGCCATACCATTGCTCATATGTAGCGGCATCGCGCAGCCGGAAATCGGCGCCGAGATCGACGAAAGGAATGCCGCGGTCTAGGATGCTCGGGGCGATGGCCTGTGACTGGCCGTGCGGCAGCGCCGCGAAGACGAGGTCCGCGTCGTCGAGCGCCTCGTCGGCAAACCGCTCGATCTCCATGTCGGGATAGGCAGGCGCGACATGCGGGTGGACGCTCGCCAGCGGTGCGCCGGCCTGACTGTCGCCGAACAGGCGCGCCGGGCGCAGGTGCGGGTGCAGGGCGCAGAGCCGCAACAGCTCACCACCGACAAAGCCCGAGGCTCCAAGAATCGCTACGCGTGTCATGAGGTGCGCGTATATGCGTACCGATGCATAATTATGCAAGACCGGGTCTGCATCAGCATGCTTCTCAGAAGGGGTAGCGCGGCGCCGCGTGCTTCATGGTGAGCCATTGCCAGTGGGTGAACTGGTCCCAGTTCGCGGGCCCGCCATGTGCGGCGCCATTGCCGGACGTGCCGGTCCCGCCGAACGGGGCGTAGGGCTCGTCGGCCACAGTCTGATCGTTGACATGGACGAGACCGACCTTGAGCTGCTCGGCAAGCTCCAGGCCCCGCGCGCTCGAGCCGGTGATGATCCCCGCAGACAGGCCATAATCGGTCATGTTGGCGAGGCGGATCGCATCTTCCTCGTCCCGGTAGACTGTGATCGGTGCCACGGGGGCGAAGATCTCCTGCTCGAAGGCGGGCATGCCCGGTCCGACCTCCTCGAGCACGGTCGGGCGGAAGAAGGGCCCCTCCGCATTGCCGCCGGCGCGCAGCTTAGCACCCGCATCGACGCTGTCGCGGACGATGCCGAGCGCACGCTCCACCTGCCGATTGTCGATCAGTGGGCCGAGCGCCACCTGCTCGCGGAACGGATCGCCGACCGGCAGACGGTTCGCCGTCTCGACGAGCTTGCCGATGAATGCGGAGGCGAGCTTCTCCGGCGCGAGCACGCGGCCCGTGGCCATGCAGATCTGGCCCTGGTGGAGGAAGGCACCCCAGGCGGTATTGGAGACGGCGAGATCGAGATCGGCATCGTCGAGGATGATCAGAGAATTCTTGCCGCCGAGTTCGAGGCTCGCCTTCTTGAGATGCTCGCCGGCGAGCGCGCCGATCCGGCGCCCGACACCGGTTGAGCCGGTGAAGGAGATCATCGCCACGTCGGGATCGGTGACGAGCGCCTGCCCTGCCTCGGCCCCGCCCGGGAGGACGTGGAGCAGGCCCGGCGGCAATCCCGCGTCCTCGAAGGCGCGGGCGAGGATGAGGCCGCCAGTGACCGGCGTCCGCGGGTCGGGTTTCAGCACCACCGCATTGCCGACAGCCAGCGCAGGCGCCAGCGCGCGGCTGGACAGGATCATCGGAAAGTTGAACGGCGAGATTACGCCCACCACTCCGTGCGGCAGCCGCCGCGCGAGGCTGGTGACATTATGCTCGCTCGGCAGGATCAGCCCACGCGGCTGCGTCACCATCGCTGCGGCCTCGTGCAGCTCGCCGATCGTCACCTTGAGCTCGACCGCCGCCTTGGCGGGAACGGCGCCGGTTTCCCGGACGATCCACTCCTTGATCGCCTCGGCATTGCTCTCGATGAATTGCGCCGCCTTGCGGAAGATCGGCGCGCGCGCGGCGAGCGGATGCGCCGCCCACTCCTTCTGCGCCGCGCTGGCCCTGGCCGCGGCGTGGCGGACATCGGCGGGCGAGGCGTTGCCGACCTCCCCCAGCACATTGCCGGTCGCCGGCTCCAGGATCTCGATCGTGCCGCCCTGCGCCTCAACCCAGCCGCCGCTGAACAGCCGGCGATCCCACAGATCGCGGCCCATCACCGGTGCATTCATCCGTCCCTCCTCCAGCGCGCCTGAGCAACCCGCGCCCTATGCGCGCGAACGGCTGCGGCGAACAGCGCCTGAGGATGGACTTACAGCGCCGGAGTGGGGTCCTTGCCGGCTTCAGCCCTCTGCTCGGTGGGAATGACGGCGGTCGAGCCGTCGCCGATGATGGCGAAGCCGGACCAGTAATAAGGGTGGGACGTGTCGGGCTGGTCCATCAGCGCGATCTGCGATGCGCGCAGCGCTCCGGCGGTGGAGGTTCCGGCCGGCGCCTGGAACAAGCCGGAGATCAGGCGCTTGGTCGCGTCATAATCGTCCGGCACCGGCCAGTGGCTGGCGATCACCGAACGCCCGCCGGCACCGACGAAGGCGCGCACCAGACCGTCCAGCGCATAGTCGCCGCCCGTGCGAACACCCGCCTCGCGCGTTGCCGCCACCGTCGCCTTGCCCGCCGTATCGCAAGCGGAAAGGATGATGAGATCGGCGTCGAGCTTCAGATCGAAAATCTCGGCGAAGGTCAGCAGCCCGTCCGATTCGCCTTCACCAAAGGACGTCATCAGCGCAGGCCGCGCAGGACATTCGGGCCGGGGCGCAGTGACGAGGCCGTGGGTGGCGAAGTGCATGATCCGGTAGCGCGACAGGTCCTCCCGCCGCTTGATAGCGGTGTCGGTGAATTGCGAGCCGGTAACGATCTCCGATTCCCCTTCCCCGACGAGGCGGCCGGCGAGGTAGAGCTCGTCGGGCGCAATCGGACGGGTCCATTCGGCGATCGACCAGGAGCAGGTGTCGGACCCTTCGCTGAGGCCGCGCGCGGCGCTCGCCGCCTGCACCTCGCCGCTGGGGACCGCATTCTGGCCGAAGCCGATATAGTCGAGCTTCGCCGCCGAGCGGGCGGCGCGGCGCACGTCGCGGAATGCGCGCGGCGAGACCGCCGTGCTGACGTCGCGGTCGCGGCCCAGCCATTGGACCCCGGTGAAGTCGAAGGCAGCCTCATCGGACGTTTTGGCCCGCTCCAGATAGGCACGCACGCCGGTCGCATCGGTGACCAGCAGGTTTGGCGGCAGGCGCAGCATCGCGCCGTCAGGCTCGAAGATCAGGTGGCGCACCGAGGCGAGATCCGCCGAGACCGGCTCGAACAACTGCAGGTAGATTTCGTGGGCGAGCGCAACATCGAAAGGTAAGGTCTGGATCTGGCCGTCCTGCACCTTGGTGATCGTGTCGCGCAGCGTGTCGACTTCCCGCTCGAGCGCACGCGGCCCCGCGCCGAGCTTCCATGCGCGCGCCGACGCCGGCGTCACCCACAAGGCGTAGGTGGCATCACCGGCGACGACCATCTTGTAATAGGCCTCGCCCTCGCGAAGCTCCTTCTGCAGATCGTCGAGCGTCAAGGCGGCGCTTGAGACCACGCGATAGCTCGGGAAATCGGCCAGCTTCGCCTGCGTCGCGACCTGTTCACGCTCGTTCGATGCGAGGCGTGTCTGCAGTTCCTGAAGCCGCGCGGCGTCCGAAGCCGAGGGTTCGGTGATTGCGGAGAGACGGCCGATCTCGACCCGGTTCCGCTCGATGTCGCGAGTGAGCGTCACTGCCTGGCGGAACAGGCGTGAGGCCTCGCCGCTGCCGCCGGAGAGCTCGCGCGCCAGGATCGCCTGCGTCTGGGCGACGCCCGGCCGCACCAGCACCTGGCTCGCTTGGAACATGTCGGCGACCGCCCCCGGCTCGGTGCCGCGTTCGGCGAGCAGAGCGAAATAGGGTGCGAGCCCCTCGCGCAGCGACGGGGAGCTGGTGGCACTGCCGCTGTTGGCCTCGACGATCTGCTTGAACAAAGCCAGCGCCGGCTCCCTCTGGCCGGTGCGGGCGTAGAAGGAGGCGAGCCGCGCCTGGGTGTTCCGCAGCGCGGCGGAGGTCGGATAATAGCTTTCGAGGAGGGCGATGGCGGCCTGGTGCTGGCGCTCCGCTTCGGCAGCATTGCCGCTTTCCTCGGCGAGCGAGGCGAGTTCGCCGAGCAGCTGCGCCCGCATCCACACGGTCGACGACACCCGCCCGCCGCGTACCGAAGCAAGCTCGTTCAGCGCGCGGTTGAGCGCAGCCGCCGCCTCGGCCGGCTTGTCCTGGAGCCGGTATGTGGTGCCGCGCAAATATTGCGCCTGCGCATCGAGGATCGCCGCCTTCTCCTCCGGGAGCAGGCCGGCGCCGGCCGAGCCGAGCTGCCGCGCCACGCCCGACGCGCCGCTGAGCTCCGCCGCCGTCGCCTTGTCGATCACCAGATCCTCGATCGATGCCGAGGCGCGCCCCGCCTGCACCGGCACCGGCCGGTCGAGCTCCGCCAGCGCCTGCGCCGTGCGCTTCTGGTTGAGGAGGTGCATCGTCCGGTAGTTGCGGAGCATCCGCGTCAGCACCGGATCGTTGTCGACCGCTTCGGCGGCGCGGGCGAAGCGGTTGTTCGCTTCCTTGAAATTGCCGAGGTTCGACTGCTGAAGGGCGTCGTTGACGAGCGCCTCGGCCTGATTGCCCGTGTCGGTCTCGCTTCGCAGGAGAGAGGCGAAGAATTCGGACGATTCCGCATAATTGCCGCTGTTGTTGCGGCGGTAGGCTTCGGCGAGGGCGCGGTCGGGATCGAGCGTGCCGGCCTGCACCCGAGCGAAGGAGGCCGCGTCCCCCGCCTCGGTCAGGGCAACCGAGATCTCGCCCTCCACCGGCGCGTCCGCCAGGATGGTGCGAAGGCCGAGCCTGAGCGCGCTGTCATAGCCCGCCAGCCCTTCCGCCACGTAGAGCGTGTTGCCCTCGCGCAGCAGGTAGACGCGATAGCCGACATCCATGTCCTTGAGCGTGCAGTTCAGCACCTCGACCGCGCCGAGCGCTTCCACCTGCTGGCTCTGCGCCGCCTGGCAATTGGCCTTGTCCGCGCGCTGCGAAGCAAGACGGGCGCGCGGGTCTTCGCGACGGAGCTTGAGCGCATAGAGCTGGCCGACCGGCACCGAGGCGTCGCGGCAGGTGACCGCATAGGCGCGGTCGAACATGTCGCTGATCGCCGCGTCCGCGCTCGCCAGCTGGGCCGAGCAGACGACGCCCGAGCCGCTGCCGATCCGGAAGCTGTCCTGAAGGCTGATCGGCGTCTCCGCCGCAGCGGCGGCCGGAAGGCTGATCAGCCCCGCGGCGAGGGCGGCGATCGAAACAGAGGTCCGCTTCATGGTTCGTTTCCTTGTTCGGCCGGCGCTTCGCCTTCCTCTTCTTCGTCTTCCTCGTCCTCGGCATCGCCCTCGCCGTCGGTCCAGAGCGTGCTGTCGCCGCCGCTGGCCACGGCTTCCTCGATCAGCGCCTCGTTCGAGATGGCGCCGGTATCGATCAGGCCGACGAAGCCGGAGCCGAAGCTGCCTCCCGGACCGCCGTCACCGTCGCCGTCATCCTGCGCAGCGGCGCCCTGATCGGAACCGCCGATCGGCCCGATCACGACCTCCGAACCCGACACCGGCGGCGGCGCGGCCGGAGGCGGGGGTGGCGGCGGCGGCGGCGGCGGTGGCGGCGGAGGTGGCGGCGGAGGCGGAGGTGGCGGAGGCGGAGGCGGAGGCGGAGGCGCCGCGGACGCGATCGAGCGCGTGTTGAACTGCGAGTCCGCGGTGTAGGTGGTCGACTCCTCCTCCGGGCTCTCCGGATCGGTGTTGAAGTTGACCTGCTCGAAGAAGGCGTCGCCGGTCGTGAAGCTGCCGTCGGCATTCTGCTTGCGGCCGAAGGCGACGACGCTGATCGGCTCTTCCGAGAATTCGGACCGGATGCTGAGCCCGCCCTCGCCCACCGTCAGGCCGGCGAAGTCGGTCGCGGTGCCGCTGTTCTGGATCAGGATCGGGCCGCCCCCGGATTCGAGGAAGATACCGCCCGCGCGGACATAGCCGGTCAGGTCCACCGGCCCATTGTTGGTCCGCAGCGCCTGGTTGCGGCCCTCGAAGTTCGGATTGGCCCGAATCTGCGCCGCGAGCGTCGAGTCGGCGACGACAATGCTGTTGGCATCCAGCAGCAGGGTGCCTGCGAGGATGCCGTCCGAGCCGACCATGGTGATGCCGCCGGTCGGCGTGATCACCTCGATCAGGCCCGGAGTGTTAAGGGAGAGGAAATCCGCCCCGCCGGCGCCGGAGACGAGCAGCTTGCCTTCGACGCGGATATCGCCGTCGGCGAACAGCTGGACGGAACCGCCCTCGGTGGCGCTGCCGCTGCCCTCGATCTCGAGGTCGCGGATCAACACGTCCGGCTGTCCCGTGGGCTCGTCGCTGACCCGATCCACCTCGATGGAATAATTCTGCGCGTCGAGGCGCGAAGCCTCCGTGCGGGTGAGCGTGTAGCCAGGTCCCTCCTCGTCGCCGCCGAACACGACCTGCTGCCCCTCCGCATTGGCGAAGATCGAGAGGATCTCGGTGATCTCGACGTCTCCAACCAGCGCAGTTTCCGCGATGTCGATATCGGTCGAGTCGAGGAACATGCTCGGCGCGGCGACCGTGACCCCGGTGCCGCTCGGGCTGTCGTGGGTAAACGAGAGGGTGCCGAAAACCTGGGCATCGATGCTCGACCCCGGACCGCCGAGGATCGTCCCGTCCCCGACCGCGGCGAAAGCAAAGTCGCTGTCGACCGATACGAAGGCGCTTCCCGTCACGTTCACCGTCGACTCGTTCGCGCGGATGAAGCTCGGATCGGCCGTCGGGCTCACCGCCGGGCTGGACAGGCCGAGCGCCGCGAGATCGCGACCCGATTGTCCGCCCGCGATCATCGAGAGCGTGCCTATCGTCGCCGTACTGCCGATCACTTCGACCGACACATCGCCATATTGATCGACCGCCAGCCCGTCGGTGGAAAGTTGGCCGGTCGCCGTCATGTTGAGGGTGCCGACCTCGACCGTCGCAGGGTCGCTGGTCTGGAAGAAAGTCGTGAGGAGCGCCCCCGCCGAGCCGCCCGCCGCCCGGCCTGTCGCGGCGGCAGTCGTCGTGCCGCCGTTCACACCGCCGAGGCCGGCTCTGGCATTGGCATTGAGTGTCACATTGGCCGCGGTGACGCGGCTGCCGCGCGCGAGCAGCGTCGATGAGCCGCCGACCGCATTGCCGCCGACGCCGCCCGCGCCGCCATTCTCCGCGGCCGATCCAGCCCCGCCTGCGCCGCCGGCGCCGCCGATCGAGAGAGAGGTGACGGTGAGGTTCTGGAAGGTCGCCGTGCCGTTCTTCGGCAGCGTGGGATCGGCCGGGCCGCTCGACGTGCCGACCTGCGCAAAGCCGCCGACAGCCGAGCCGCCGGCTCCACCCGCCCCGCCGGCGCCGGTCGTGCTGGCACTGCCCGCCCCGCCGGCGCCGCCGAGGGTGCCGACGTCGACGAAAACATTGTCGGCAGCGAGCGTCGTGTTGATCGCCTCCGCCACCAGAGTAACGAGGCCGCCCGCGGCCGCGCCGCCGCCAGCGCCGGCGCCGCCCGCGCCGCCGAGGCCGCGCGACAGCAGGGTCACGGTGTCGACGTCGACCACGCCGCCGCCCCCGAACGAGGCGGCCGCCATGTCGACGTCGCCACCGGTGCCCGGTCCGCCAACTCCGGCGGAGCCGTCGCCGCCGCGGCCGGTGGCGGTAGCGGTCAGGGTGGCGACACGCAGCCGGCCGCCGCTGGCCGCGGTGATGTCGACGCCGCCGTTCGAATTCTCGACCGTGGCCGTGTTGATGCCGCCGCTGCCCGCGCCGCCGGTCGTGCCGGCGCCGCCGACGCCCTCGGCACGAATGATCGCCCCAGCAAGCGTGATGTCGCCGCCGAAGGCATTGAGCGACGCCAGGCCGCCGGTGCCGTCGCCGCCCGCGATGGTGTCGGAATTGCCGCCGGTGCCGGTTGCGCTGACCAGGGTCTGGCCGACGACGTTGATCCTGCCGCTGGCGGCGGTGGTGAACAGGACGGCCCTGCCCCCGATCCCGTCGCCCCCCGCGACGGCCGAAGACGTGCCTCCGTCCGCCTCGACGGTAAGGGCACCGGACACGTCCAGCTGCCCCTGCGAATTGACAGTGGCGTTGCCGCCGGTGCCGGTCCCGGACACGAAGCTGGTGTTCGGCAAGTTGTCGATGGCGACGAAATCGCCGGCGGTGCCGCTGGCGCGGACCGTGAGGTCGCCGACGGTTAGCGAGGTCGTGCCGGCGCCCACGAACATCTGCGCAGTGCCGCCGAGCCCGTCGCCGCTCCGCTCGGTGCCGCCGTCGCGAAGCGCGCCCCCGAAGCCCTGGCTCGACAGCTCGATCGTCGGGGCGGTGATCGACGAGCCGGTGCCGGCGGTGCCGATGTCAAGCTGCGCGGTGCCGCCGCCGCCAGTGCCGCCGCGGATGCTGCCGATGCCGCCCGTATTGTCAGCCAAGACGGCGAGCGATCCGCCGCTGGCGACGTTGAGGGTGCCGCCGTTACGGACTGATACCGTTGCCGTGCCGCCGGTGGCGTCGCCGCCGAGCGCGCCGGTGCCGCCCAAATTGTTGGTGAAGACGAGGTTCGTGCCGGAAAGGTCGGCACGGCCGCCGTCGATGTCGACGCGCGACACGCCGCCGCTGGCAGCGCCGCCATTACCGGTCCCGGAGCCATCGCCGCCTTGACCGCCGGCGCTGCCGCCGCCGATCGAGGCGGTGAGCATGCCGCCATTGCCGACGAAGATCCTGCGAGTGCCGCCGACCGCGTTGCCACCGGTGATGCTGGCGGTCGGCGTCACCGACGATCCGGCCTGGGCGAATGCGCTCGGGAGAAGTGGGCCGCCGGTGATGGTGCCCCCGTTCGTGCCTACATCGACGATGCCGCCGGTCGCGTCGCCGCCGCGTCCGCCTTCGATAGAGGCGCCGCCGCCGGTGGCGCGGGCGAGGATGCGGATGAAGCCGCTTCTCGCGGCCGTGGCAGGCAGCGTTATGCTGCCGCCGGCGCCCGCGAAGATGGCCGCGCGGCCGCCGGTGGCGCTGCCGCCGACGAGATCGCCGCCGCCATTGTTCTGGCCGCCGAAAGCGTTGGCCGAGAGCAGGTCGGACCCGAGGGTCAGTTCGTCGAGCAGGTCGGATTCGATGTCCGTGGTGCTGAGATCGGCTTCGTTCTGGATCGTGATCGTGCTGCCGGCGCCGTTGGCGTTGATGTCCGCGGTACCGCCGAAGGCATCGCCGCCATAGAGGCCGATCTCCTCGCCGTCGCCATCGTCATAGGAGCCGCCGCCATAGCCGTCGGCCTTGAGGATCGCGGCACCGAGGCTGATGTCGCCGCCATTGGTTGCAAGGAGCAAAGCACGCCCGCCGGTGCCGGTGCCATCCGAGAGGCTCCCGAACCCGCCAACGCCGAACGCCCCGCCGACCAGTAACGTGCCGTTGATCTGGCCGCCGTCGGCGATCACCTCGACGCCACCGTTGAACAGAGTGTTGGCCGGATCGGCGAAGCCGCCGCGGCCTTCGCCGCCCGCCGCAGTAGCGTCATCCTCGTCTGCGCCGCCGCCCTCGCCGACCGCATTGAGCACGACGGTGTCGAAGCTGATGCTGCCGCCGGCAGACGCGGACAGCCTGGTCAATCCACCCTGGCCGAGGCCGCCGGTTGGACCGTCTCCTCCTTCGGCATTCGCCTCGATGTCGACTTCGGTGAGGATCAGCGTCCCGCCGGTCCCAGCGATCACTTCAGACCGGCCGCCGAGACCGGTGCCGCCGGATCCGCCGACGCCGCCGTCACCCCCAAATCCTTCGGCATCGACCTCAAGCCCGCCGGTGAGCTCGGTGGTGCCGTTGCGGGCAAAGACCTGCGATCTGCCTGCGGTGCCGTTGCCGCCGTTGGCCCCATCGCCGCCGCCGCCGTCCGCGAGCAGCGATACCCCGCCAAGGCTCATCGTGCCGCCGTCGTTGATCAGTTCGGCATTGCCGCCAACGCCGTTGCCGCCAATTCCTTGGCCGGGAGTGAAGGTCGCCAGGTCGAGGCTGCTTCCGCCCAGCCCCTCTGCGCTGAGATCTACGAAGGTACCGATGTCGACGCTGCCGCCGGCCTGGAAGATGTTGACGCGAGCCGTGCCGCCCTGGCCGTTGCCGCCATCGCTCTGAGCCACACCAGTCGCGGCAGCGTCGCCGCCAAGACCGTCGGCGCTGACATCGGCGGTATCGGTGACGTTGAGGGCGCCGCTGCCGGCGCCGACATTGGCCGTCCCACCAGCCCCGTCGCCGCCATTGCCGTCCGGCTGCCCGCCACCTGTGCCGCCCACACCATCGGCATTCGCGACGATCTGGAAGGCGCTGATCGTGCTGCCCGCCGTGACAGCAGCGATGTCCACATCGCCTCCCGTCGCTGCCCCGCCGGTGCCGCTTCCGTCACCGGCGCTTCCAATACCGCTGGCAGCCGCGCTTAGCACGCCCCCGACAATGATTTGGCCGCCGCCGGCGTTCGTCGCGACGCGGGCCGACCCGCCGGTGCCCGCGCCACCATTGCGGCTGCCCGACGCGCCCCCGCTCGCCCCGCCGCCCGTGCCGGAGGCGAACACTCCCACGTCGCCCGACACGTTGATGGTACCGCCGTCCACCAGCAGGGTCGCGTTTCCGCCTGTTCCCGCACCGGCGCCGGTGCTGGTGCTGGTGCGGTTCCCGCCAACACCGCCCGCGACGACGGTGACGCTGGACGCAACGATGTCGCCGCCGCTGTCGGCCGATACATTGGCCCCGCCGCCAAGGCCGGCGCCGCTGACGCCGCCGCCGGGATCGAGCTGTCCCCGGCCCTGCGCGATCACGAGCAGCGACCCGAGCGTGACCGAGCCGTTGTTGGACGCCGTTAGGCTGGCCTGCCCGCCCCTGCCTTCGGCGCTCACATCCCCCGGAGACGCCGAGAACTGGACGGTGCTGGCATCGACGGTCGTCGCGCCGTTCACCTGGATGGATGCGTTATTGGCAAAGATGCGGGCGCCACCTCCGTCCGCGATTGCGGGAACCGTATTCCCGGAGGTCCCCGCGATGGCGATTACGTCCGCATTCCCCTGGATCGTGAGCGATCCGCCTGCTTCCGCGTAGATTAGCGATTCGCCCGCCGTGACGTCGCCGGTTCCCATGATCTGCGTATCGACGCGGGCATTGCCGCCGATCGTGACGGTCTGCCCGTTGCGCGCGGCGATATGTGCGCGATCGCCCGCCCTCAGCGACACGTCGCCGGCGAACGACGTCGACGCGGTCATACTGGCCGAGAAGAAGTCGGTTCTCGCCTGGCCGGTGATATCCGACCCGAAAGTGCCCCCGTCGATGAGGAAGCTCGCGTCCGCGGGGTCGGGGTTGACCGGCTGGATCGACTGGCCCGCAACGTCGAAACCCGCCGACAGGATGATCTCGCCATTCTCGATGGTGGCGCTGGTGGCGGCGTCGAAACCGGCCGAACCGCGCAGGATCGCGGTGATCGCCTGGTTCTTGGGCACCGCGACCATATAGATCATGTGGTTGTCGGTGCCGCCCGTGCTGGCCGGACCGCCGGTGGCGCCGTCGTGCAGCAGCGGCGTGCCGCCCGCCGCGGTACCGCTGTTGATGGTGATGTCGAACAGGCCGTCATTGATGGTGAGATCAACCGACTCGCCGGCGACATAAGCGGCCGTTCCGTTGACGCGAACCGCGCCATTATGAACGACCTGGGGCGCGACCATCGCGATGTAGCTACCCTCGGCCAGTCCATTGATCTGGGCTCCGGCGGCAGTCGATACGGTCGAAATGCCATCGGTCGCGCCGCGCAGCTGGATGAGATTGCCGGCACCGATGAAATTCTCGTTCGCGTCGGCGATCGGGTCGAGCGTCGTCAGCAGCAGGCTGCCGACGTCGAACACGGCGGTGGACGAGATGAAGATGCCGCCGGGGCTGTAGAAGGCGACGGTGCCGCCGGGGCCGATGACGGTGCCGGCGGAGTCGCGCAGCTGGCTGATCACCTGGCCGTTGAAATCGACGCGCCGGCTCGTGTCGGCGGGGATGATGCGGTTCAGCACCGCGAAGTTGGTGATCGCGGTGTCGTTCTGGAACGTGGCGGTATTGCCTTGCGGCAGGAAATTGATCGGCCCGGCGCCGGTATTGTCCGTCGGCGTCCAGTTGATGATCGCCTGCGGCGCCGTGAGCGTGATCGTCTCGCTGTTCGGGCCGGTGACGCGGGTGACCTTGGCCGGATCGAAGCTGGGCGTGCCCTGGAAGGCCTGGGCCGAGGCACGGCTCGCGGGACCGGCCACGGCCAGCGCCGAGGCGAGGGCGCAGGAGACGAGCAGCTTGCTGCGCTGCCGCTGCAGGCGGAGGGTGCGCGAGGGCAGGTGATCGAGCTTTGTCATCAGAAGCTCCAGGGCAAAAGCCGGGTGGTCAGGGAGACGAGCAGCCGCGGGTCTGGCCGCCGGGTCTGGATGCCGGTGCGCTCGAGCGGCACCGCGATCGCAACGTCGATCGTCGCGCCCTTGAAGATGCTGCGCAGGCCGCCGCCGATGGAGGCGAGGCTGTTGTTCGCGTCGGAGGTCAGCCGGTCCTTGTTGCGGACCTTGGCGAGGTCGAAGAAGACATAGGGCTGCACCGACGCGCGATTGGCGGCGGTCGGCAGGATGCTGCCGAAGCGCATCTCGAGCTGCATGCCGACGCCGCTGTCGCCGAGCAGCGAGCCCGGATCGTAGCCGCGGCCGACCGTGTAATTGCCGGCCGAGAATTCCTCGAAGCTGAGCAGCGGATCGTCGCTCGCCTGCGCGCGGATGCCGGCGGCGATGGTGAGCTTGGGCGTGGGCCGCACTTCGCCGAAGAATTCACTGCGGATCACGGTGGCGGTGGGATCGCCTTCGAGCCGGCTCGGCGTGGTGAGCGAGGCCGCGTTGCAGCGGATGAGATTGGGTCCGCAGCCTTCGCTGGCCCCGAATATGTCGAGGCCGCGGCGGAGCGAGAGCGAACCGTTGACCCGCCAGCGCGGTTCGGCGGCGCTGTAGCCGCCCTGGCCGAGCAGGCTGGCCGGATCGGCGCTTTCCATGTTGACCCGGAGGAACGCCATGCGCAGCCGGTCGCGGGTCAGCGGATCGCCGTTCACGTTGACCCGCTGGTTGATGATGTCGAGCCCGGCGGCGCCGTAGACGCTGGCGCTCTGGCTGCGCAGGAACGGATAGCTCGCCTCGGCGGTGGCGAGCAGGGTCCGCGCCTTCACGTCGAAGCCGCTGTCGTCAACGTCGGGATCCGCCCAGGCGTAGGTGAACTGCCCGGAAAGGGCGAGGCCTTCGCTGCCGAGGCGGAAGTCGTGTCCGATCTGCAGCGTCTGCTGCTCGTCGAAATCTGCGGTCGAGAAGAAAGCGAGGCTGGTGCGGTCGCCGAGGCCCGTCAGCCCGTAGAATTGCCCACGCAGCAGCCCGCCGAAGCGGCCGAGGTCGCGCGAGCCGAAATTCTGGACGTTGAAGTCGACCTCGGCCGGCGTCCTGAGCACCGCCACCTCGCCGATCACCTCGCCGCGCCCGGCACCTGCAGAGCGGAGCGACAGGCGCACATCGTAACCCGGCATATCGCCCGCCAGCAGCAAATAGCGCTCGGCGTCGTAGCGGTTGAACACCTCCTGCTCGGTCAGCTGCTCGAGGTAGCCGGCGAGTGTCCGCTCCGCGCGGCCGGCATCGCCGCGCACGCGCACGGCGACCAGCTTCGCCATCAGCACCTGGAAGCGGATCGCGCCGTCGGCGATCCTCTGCTCGGGCACCTCGACCGCCGCGACATAGCCGGCATTGCGCAGGATCGTCGCGGCGCGATCCCGGATCTCGCAAATGATTGCGACCGGCTGCTCGGTACCGATATATTCGGCATAAGCAGGCGCGAGCGCGTCCGGCGCGAGCCCGCGCAGATCCTCGAAGGCGACCGAGTTGACGGTCAGGCGGATGCTGCGGAACTCCTCGCCCGCCAGCGCGCAGGGCGCGCGCTCGATACCGCCCTCGACCGACACGCGCGGCGCCCGCGCAACCCGCGTCCGGACAGGTGCGCGCTCGACTTCCTCGCGGGTCGGAGGGTTGGGAATGGCTGGAGGAGCGGGGCTCGTCTGCGCCTGGGCGAAGTCAGGTCCGATCATGGTCTGGCACAACAGGATCGCGCCGCCCGCTAGAAAGCCAGAAGCCCGCTTCATCAGTCCCCCATGATTGCCGCCCTCCCGGCTGGACCTCGACGGTCAAAGCCGGAACACCACGCAAACTGTAAGGTTTAGCGCGGGTCGCTGAGACTTTATGTGGGTGAAAGCCCCAAAGTAATATCCCATTTGGGATATACGTTCTGACTTAGTGCTTATTATAGTTCGGAAATCCGCCGCGTCCGCGCGATCTCCGTGAAAAGTCTTTTACTTTAGAAAGCCGCGATCCCCGTGATCGCCCGTCCCAGGATCAGGCCATGCACGTCGTGCGTGCCTTCATAGGTGTTGACGGTCTCGAGGTTGGCGGCGTGGCGCATCACCTGGAATTCGGCGGAGATGCCGTTGCCGCCGTGCATGTCACGCGCGACCCGCGCGATAT